>Ga0247760_1000068_pt1 | contig 93871 bp, 97 predicted proteins | sample UWRJL171409R4_FD_179936 | JGI IMG/M metagenome (GOLD analysis project Ga0247760, IMG submission 179936) | Plant litter microbial communities from Arlington Agricultural Research Station in Wisconsin, United States - UWRJ-L171-409R-4 | ecosystem: Environmental > Terrestrial > Plant litter >...
CCCCCTCCACCCTCACGACGGCCGCAGCTCCGAATAAATGGTGGGTCGCACCCCGCTCAGCTGGCCGGCTTCCCATTCCTTCCTCCTGACCCCCTCTGTGCCGCTGCCATAGGTGCCCTTCTGCCGTCTTCCCAGAAAAGGTGTACGTCTCTCTCTCTCCAGGTGAACTAGGCTTCGTCTGCTCCCCGAATTCTTCGTTCTCTCTATCCGGCGACGGCCACAAAGTGTCTCGCCGCCCAAACAGGGTGTGATATCGCTCGCCGAAACATTCGAGTTATACAAGACGCACACACTTGCGACACTCGTCCTCTGTGAGCCTTCAGGATGTCTAGCTACTCCGACCGCTACAGCGACGATGAGTCCATAGACGTTCGTGTGCGACGTGTAATCCAGCGGGACCGTTCTCCGGCCCGCCAGCGCCCGCCGCCGCCGCCAGCGGCTCCCCACTACATCCAAACGGTGACAAGGGACGTCCGGGATACCCGGGATAACCGGCCCTATTACCAGCAGCCTCCCGTGTATCTCCAGCCGGAGCGCACCATCGTCACCACCCAGACCCGCTCCCGCTCTCGGGAGAGACGGTCCAGCCCGCCCAGCCAGGCGCCCCAGATGGCCCCCGTCGTGATTCATAACAACATTGTCAATGACAACTCGGACCACGACTCCGACTACTCATCAGACGACTCGCACCACCACCGCCGCCACCACCACCGCGCCCACAGCCGGGCGCATAGCCGGGCGCATAGCAGGACATCAAGCAATGCCAGCTTTGACGATGCCAGAGAGCGGTGGGAACTCGAGCGTGCCCGCGGCGAGCTCGAACGAATGAGACTGGAGAACAAAAGAAAGGAGGATCAACGCCAGCTTGAGAAGGACATGGAGGGCGGCTTGGAGTTGTCGCGTACCAAGTATGAGCTAGAACGGCTCAAGCGTCACGAGGAAGAAGAGTTGCGTGAGAAACGGTACAAGGATGAGGCCGAGCGGTACCGGACCAAGGAAGAAATCGACCGCATCAGGAAAGGCGAAACGGAGAGGGAGTACGAGGAGCGTATCCGCCGCAAGATTGACCAGGAGAAGTACCAAGAGCAGAAGAGAAAGGAGGAGGAGGAGCATAGGATGGAGGACTATCGCAGGAAGACTGAGCTGGAACAGAGGCGAAAGAATGAGACCAAGCGGGAGGAGGAAGACCGCATCAAGCGTGAGCTGAGGCTGCTGAAGCTCGAGGAGGACGAGAAAGAGGATGCTGAAAAGCGACGCATGCAAGAGTACCACGACAAGGTGGAAGCGGACCGGAGGAAGAAAGAGGCCGAGAGGAAGCTAGAAGAAGACCGCATCAAGCGCAAGATCGAGTTGGAGCGTATCGAGGAGGAGAACAAGAGAGAGGCCGAAAGGAAGAAGCGCGAGAAGGACGCCGAAGAGGCCGTTGCCAAGTGGAAGGCCAAGGAGGCCGAGAAGCTTGAGAAGGAGCGCCTCGAGAAGGAGGCGGCCGACAAGGCGTACGAAAAGCGTTTGCGGGAAGACCTCATTCGTTCTGGTCTTAGCGACAAGGAGATCGAAGCCATCCTCAAGAAGGAGAAGATCAAGAAGGACAAGAAAGAGAAGGACGAGAAGGAAGCTTCGGCCGCAAGCCGCCCAACTTACACTCGCATGTCGTTGCGGCACTTGGACATTGAGACCCTCATCTTCTATAAGATCGATTGGGAGTATGATTCGGTAAGCTCAACCCGGCAACGTCTTGCGCAAACTAGACTGCGACTAACATTGTGCAGGAACCCGGCTATGTCCTCATCAGGCGCTGGGTGCCCGAGTGGGAGCAGAGCATGCTCTGGGAGCACACGACCAAGATCCGTATCGTCAAGAAGAAGGAGGAAAAGGTGGTCCTGCAAATCAAGGACAAGCACCATCACCACCACTACGACGGGGACGAGAACTTCGAGTGGGTGCGCAAGAAAGAGCGCTCCCATAGCCGTCGCCGCAGCAAGTCGCCCAGCCTGCTCATGTATCTGGCTGGCGCCCGTCCCGCATAAGGCTTGTCGCACCCGGTGCTCCTCGCCTCACCGACTACGGTCTCTCGTACCTGTTTAGGCTTGCCACTGGCTAGACTGGCAAGACACGATTTACATGGATGAAGTTAATACCCAGCGATATGTGTATGGTTGGTTGATGGCTATTGATGACTGACGCAATATGCAAAGATATCATCTCCTCTTTTGGATGTCCTGTTCACTTTCAATCGAGTTTCCGGTTTTCTTCTTTTTTTTTGGTTTTCGATTTCAGTTGCGGATGCTCTTCTTCGTTTTCTGGGCAACGAGCTTGGGTTGCGATTATCCTACTCTAGCTTATGATCTTTGGGTTTTGTACCTGAATAACTATCTCGTGGTCTTGTTTGTTGGAGGTTTTCGAGACATATCAAGATGGGCTACGTTTTTACATTGCGATGCGAGAATGAAGTGTGAAAACGATACACAGGTGTGAAGCATGCGTGGGAATGATGACATGAGAAGCACAATGGAGAGGTCATGAATTTTAGCTTCATGTTGAAATTGATTGCGAGTTGAGACATCTACCGAGACCCGAGGTATCTTTTTCATGACAGTAATACACCGCCGTGCCTAACCGCTTCCTAACTCCGACCCGCTCCGTTTAGTGGTTTATTATATACAGGTTCCCTCACTGCTTGGATGAGGTATCGCATCTCTACTCGTACAACAATACAGTGGAATGGGTGATATCATATCCTGGTCGCAGGTGACGTTTATTAAAGGTTACTCCTGGCTTTGTCACCTTCGCCGCTGTTCCAAGTAACTTGGGCTCGGCGAATAAGTTCCTCGTAGACGGTCCAGGCCAAGGCGGAGCTGAGTGCTTTTCTGCTCATACGCAGGGCCAAGCCATCCCACAGCGCCCGAAACCCCTCTTCAGACAGCATGCGGCGCGTGGCGTGAAGCATATTGCGATACCCATCGGGCTGAAGTTGTATGCGCGTCTTGATGGCGTCGAACGGGTTCGAGATGATGCTGCAGACGACACCCGAGACCATGGCCGAGACAAAGTTTATACTCGCCGACCGGGAGACGCCCATCTTTTTGTCCGACCCAGGACGGGCTTGGGAATCTGGCCCGGTGGAGGATGCGCCGTAGAGGCTGCTTAACCGGCGTTTGCTCTGCTCGTAGAACAAGACATAGAGGCCTGCGTAAGGCGCGTCCCGGATAGCGGTTGCGCCGAAGCCGGCGAAGAAGCCTCGGAGGCCCTCGCGCGCGGCGATATCGCGCGCTGCGCCGACAAGGGAGGAATACTTGTAGAAGCTACTCTCATAGCGGACCTTGAGCACAGTCAGGGGCATGAGGATGAAGCCGGCAAAAGAGCGGGCGACAGCGCCAGCGAGGAGATTTCCTGTGTTCGACAGCTTGGGAAGGGAGGAGGAGTGGCGGCCTGTGCTAGCTGCGCTAGGGGCGGTTGTTATCGGAACGGCAGCGGAGGGGAGCGCGAGGAAGGGCATGCGCGCGGCATTCTCACGGATGGCATTGAGACTGGTAAAGTATATGGCCGAGCCGAAGCCAGTGCGCAGGGCAGACGGTACCGCGCCGCGCCAGAGTGCCGGGATGAGTTGCGGCGCTGCGCGGATTTCGGCTATGGCTGCGCTGAGCGAGTGCGAACCCGACTGCTGCACGCGTGTTTTGAGAAGGTCGATGGGCTGGAGGAGGACCGCAGAGAGGACGCCTGATCCCAGACCGGCGGCGAAGTGGAAGGCTGAGACAAGGGAGAGGGGTGGTCAGCGTGAGAAGACATTGTTGTGTTGGCCTGAGCAAGGATGGAGCGTCTTGTGGACCAACATACTCGACTTCGTCTTGTGGGAGCCATCCGACATAGCTGCGTTTGAACCCTTCTCCGATAGAATGACCCGGTAGCGCTGTAAAAAGGCTCAGATTGCACACAGCTCTCAAAGCTAGAGCACGAGATATAAGGACTGAAAAGGGACCGCGAACTGAGTGGCCATTGCCTTTGGGCACGTCGATGTAACTTTCTGTTTAGAGATAGCCTGATATCCGATGCTCCATATTGCCGATGAAGCGGAGCGGTAGAGAGAAAGCACGGTTCAAGCAGCCCGGAAGAAAACTAGGATCCTGATCGATGACAGATATTGGCGCGAAGACAGGATGGGATGGGATTTAGGATGCCTCGGGAAGCAATTCACAGCAGACCCAAGAGCTATGACGGCATTGGATGCAAGCCTTTTTTTTTGGAGCGTGGTGGGGCTCCTCGGCTCGATCCGGGTGGCCTCCAACCACCAAACCTCGGGTTCACCCGGCCTTCTTTTGCTCTCCCACTATCGACTCTAGGCGACCTGCCAACGCTCTATGGCGCTTCACAACTTCAACCCATTCTTCTTCTGCCTCGCTTCCTACATCAAGGGACGCCAAAAATAAGCCGAAATCTCCGCCAAGACGGCCGAGACTCCCAGCACAGTACAGCACTTGTGTCAACAGGCTGTCTCGCGATGCCTGGTCCTTCACGGTAGGTAGATAGAGTCGTAGAGTTTCCAGCAGCATATCCACCAGATATAGGGGGAAGGTCGCCAAAGCCGCTGGCAGCGGTTCGAGCGGATCATGGCTTTCGAGAGCTACAGCTCCGTCCCCTGGTGCTGCGGCGGCCGGGAAGATGCTTCTAAACATTGATATAATGGCAAAGCTCTGTTCGCGGAAGATCTCGATGTACCGCTTCAGATACCTCTCCGTCTGTTGGCCCCCAGACCATGCATTGCCGCTCCCAATGGCCTTTTGCCGGGCCTTCTCCTGGTCCGCCAAGTCACGTAGCGGCTCGAGCGCGTCGAGCATCGCCATCAAGGTGGCCAGCCTGCAGACCAGAAAAAGGGCACCCAGCACCCGTTCCTGCGAGTCGTGGCCTTGGCCCTTGCTGGGAACAGCGCCTCCAGTCGCCTCCAGATCTGGAAGCACACGGCGTAACCAGCTGACCGTCCGGAGAGACGCGGCCAGCTTGAGGCCTGTGGATTTGAGCGAGAGGATGAGATTTGCCGCCATGAGTCGCATGGCCTCGTCCGCCTGTGCGGAGATTGATGACACCAAGGGGGACTTTGGGTAGAGAGAGTGGAGCCGTCGGATGTGTCCATTGAGGTCCAAGGCCGACGAATAGTTGACGGGTGCGGTAGAGATGGCCGTCGACAGCAGGGTCGGCAGCTCGAGGACATCCACGAGGCGCTCGACATTCCGCGAGAGGAGGAGGGCCTTTTTCCGCCGCAGCAACACTTCGGTCTCGCTGCTCTTGTTGTATGTTGTCGAAAACCGAACAGCCTCGGCATCGAGCTTGGGTATGGAGCTCCTTAGCTCCATCGTGCTGGCAGCCAATGCTGGAAGGGTTGAACTGAGCGTCGCATGGTGCGTGGCGGATTCGATTACCTGCTTGTGTGATTTCTTGGATAGCGACTGGAGCGAGAGCAGCAGGCCATGTGAGGAGTGTGCCAGCGTTTGGGGCTCGGTAGTTGCCAGAGATGCCAAAGACCGAGACGCCAATGAGGTGAGATATTCCAGCGAACTCGGATCGGCTATTGTTTTGAAGGCTGGCTCAGACTGGCTGAGCAAGTCATGAAGAATATCCGCCATGTTGCAATGGCTGTTGCTCGTTCAGCAATCACAGCTGCAAAATGATTTTGTACCGAAACGGACAACCGGTATTGGCTTGATGTGAAATATCCGACAATGAGTTGTGGACACGGGAATGTTTGTTCAGTAAACTGCTGTTTTGCTGGTAGGCAATGAGGCAGGAGGTGTGAGTGAGGAGCCGCGATGCGTCCGTGTTCAGCAAGCGCGTTTGTGCTGGTCAGTTCTTCGCTAACAATTTGACGCCATGTCGCTAACACCCGCGTACATATTCCACCATATAGAACTGTTAGTAAGGGCGTGAGAGCCAACAGACCGCTGCGAGCTCGCTTTTCCTCATTATATAAAGTGTATTCTTGAGCCTCATTACTCAAAGCTCGTTACCATCCAGACTACTCCATGAATATACCGGCGAAAGACGGCATTAGTGGCTTTCGAGATTATGCGGCATGACGCCGTGCTGAAGTCCATATATTAATCTGGACTTACAACATTGGCTGCGGCAGCCCCATAGTAGTAAGTCAACGTACCTCGGCCTGGAGACGACCATCTGCCTAACTGCTGAGCGTCCTACTGGTAGGAGCAATAGTACCAAGTCATTTTGAAGGTTCTCGAGGATCATACATACCAGCTAACAGTGATTACTAACGCCCCGCTCGCACTCTATGCTTAGTTACGGACGGAATGGTGGAAAATGAAGCCCTATCTCCGGACCGGAAAGTGGGGATGTAGGTTGGATGAGAGGAGCTTCAGCTAGCCTTCAAGAGGCGCCAAGCCAATTGCTGGGTCCCAACAAAACGGTGAATAAAGAGTTACCGCCAAAACGTTTTTCTTCCGCACCTCACGAATTACAATAGAGCACATGGCCCTAACCTTTGACTTTGACTAGGTTGGTGCCTCGAATCACCTGCCTGCCACCCTGCCTAAAATTTGGAGCTGAGCTTGCCGTTGTGACCCATCCGTGGGGTGCCTGGTGACCTGCCGCCGTTAGCTCCCGCCCAGCCTCACTTCTTCGTCTCGCCTCACCACCAACCGGTCTCACTGGGCTGGGAGTATATAGTTATTCAATCCCTCGTTTCCTTTGACGTCCACTATCGACCGACCGACTGCCGAACTCTTGGCATCCCGCCCCCGATCTCCCGACCAGACATCATGAGGGACCCGTTCCCAATCCCGCCGATACCCGCCCTCAGCAAGGCGGTGCAGCCGTTGGCGGACCGCTTCCATCTACCAACGCTACCGCTACATGTGCACGAGGTGCTCGGCGCCGCTCTCTTCTACACCTTCATCCACCTCGTTGTATCGCCGGTGCTTTCGGAATGGCTATTTCCAAGCTACTACCCGCGCCACTCGCGCGGCAAGAAGGCCAACTGGGACGCCCACGTTGTGTCGCTCGTCCAGAGCACCCTGATCAACTCGCTGGCCCTCTGGGTTATGTGGGCTAGCAAGGACGAGCGTGGCGCCATGGACTGGCAGCAGCGCATTTGGGCCTATGACGGCGCCTCGGGCTTCATTCAGGCCATGGCTGCTGGCTACTTTCTCTGGGATCTGATCACCACAGTGGCCTTCCTTGACATTTTCGGCCTTGGGCTCCTGGCGCACGCTGCCAGCGCCCTGGCTGTGTATTCTTTTGGATTTGTGAGTTGGCTCTTCTCCGCCCGCATTGTGTATACATTAGTTGCTGACGCGCTGCGCAACAGAGACCGTTCCTCAACTACTACTCGACCGTCTTCATTCTCTACGAGCTCTCGACGCCGTTCCTCAACTTCCACTGGTTCTTCGACAAACTCAACATGACAGGCTCTCGCGCCCAGCTGTACAACGGGATCGCGCTGCTTTTCACCTTCTTCTCCTGTCGCCTGGTCTGGGGTACCTGGCAGTCAGCCGTCGTGTACCGTGATATGTGGAGGGCTGTGCACAACTCGCCTGATGCCGGCTACGTCGCCGCTGGCGCCGCTCACTCGGCAAATTCCACCCTTGCCGATCCGAACGCCAACCCGATGGCCTTCGTAACTGAAGCTGCGCCTATTCCGGTCTGGCTGGCTCTCGTGTATGTTGTGAGCAATGTTGTGCTCAACTCGCTGAACTGGTTCTGGTTCGTTAAGATGATCTCGGCCGTGAAGAAGCGTTTCGAACCGACCAAAGAAAAAGCCGAGCCCCTGAAGGCAAGCTCTGGCGATGCTGTAACAACAAGCACGGAAGAGAAGAAGCTCCCGAGGCATCGGAGACAGCATTCGATCGAAGATGTCATCCCGGACAGTGAGGAGCTACGAGATGGGACAATCCAATAGTCGCGGGCAGTGTTTGTGTATAAACTGCATACATAATGCTACGCCCGTCCTCGGGGCTGCGGTACGGTATGATACGGCAGGGTGGTACGACTTAATTCGACTGTTTCTCGGGGGTTGCGATTCACAGCGATAGTTCACGGGTAGTCAGTCAGTTCGGAAACTGGGTTTTATGTAGATCGAGGTAGCACTATTGGCGAGTGGTACGGTCTTTGATCTGCTTTGGCTTTTGTATTTATTTTAGTGAAACAGGTGAGATGGTTTCTACTTCTGTCGTCTGAGATATTGGGCACCTATATGGGATCTACGATACCCGTTTACACAATTCAGGCCAGCCATCCAATTTAGCATCAACACGATCAAGACCGACGACCTGCCAAATCCGCCATGATAGTGATACGCCCTTTTCCTCGTTCATCCAACTCAAGTAGTCGGCGCATGTCTCACTAACAGTAACAAAATGTACAAAGTATTTCTGCTCGGCTCGACACGCACTCCGAAAAAGCGGAAACGATTAAACACCGAAACAAAAAGAAGGAAACATACAACACCGGGGATTCGCTGGTCGTCACCGACCCAACTACTAGTCCGGCGGTCGCTGGTTTGTCGAGGAGAGAGCGGACGGGATCCCGAATTCTCCAGTGCCTATGGTCGTATGTGTTGTTCCTTTTCGTGGGACGAGATGATAAAGGGGGGCGACGTAAACCGGGCAGTGAAACATTACGCACAAGAGCAAATCAGAGTATCTACCGTCCAAGCCCTAGCTCTGATTGCCCACTTGTACAATCTACCTCCACGATCCCCAGCGTCATACCACTTAGTCATTTGCCATGGAAGAAAGCCAGACACAATATGTGATGTAGGTGAGACAAAAATTCGCTCTGCATGCCCCTGCTGGATTATCTCAGAAACAAACGTAGCTAAGAATACCCATGCAATGCTTCAGCTCCTTTCTCCAACCTCCAGATGGGGAATGTGAACTTATCCATCATCTACTCATCCCTATTATGGTACGTATTACTTACAAAACACTAACCTCAAACTTCACGCTTCATCGCCGTCTGTGCTCCCAGTCTTTCTCCACCAGAACCGTTTCGCTTTGCTTCGTCGTAAGTATGTCAACAGAGTAGAATCGACAGAGGGGCTTCAACTCGCGTTTGCCGTAGCATAGCGAGCAAATTTAAAAGCCAAACGGGTTTTGGGGTGCTGTAATCTTGAGTTAGCCAGGCCCTGAACAAACCTGATTCCATGATTTCCGGGAAGGAGACAAAGGGCATGCCCCAAATGGGCGAGTCAGGGGGAAAGAAAACTAGGGGCAACTTACTTGCAGCGGACAAATTCGCCCTCCTGCCCGTCGGTTGTGGTGCGAGCTTCTTCGTCTCGGCTGTTACTCCAAACCGCACTGGTGGCGGCGGCCCAGTCTGCTGGGGGACCAGCGGCTGCATTGAATACCCTGTCGGCTGTGGTTGCTGCTGCGGCGGCTGCCCGAACCCGCCAAAGCCTGTCTGCTGGGGCACCTGCATCTGGGGCACTGCTGTGCGCTGTGGTTCAAGTGGTGGGGGAAGGTATGAGTTGACTCCGAACCCCTGCTGCTGTTGTGGTTGCTGACCAAATCCGCCAAAGCCTGTAGCCTGTGCCTGCATTGGCATCTGTCCAAACTGCTGTTGTTGAGCTCGGGGATCGGCGAATGGGCTTTGCATCGTCTGTGGGCCGTTCATCATGCCAGTAGGCTGAGGGATGAACTGGTTGGGGTAGCCCTGTTGCGCTGGCATCCCCGTCATCATAGGCATCATCGGCATTTGCTGAGATTGGGCCTGCATTTGCATCGCGGTGTATTGCTGTTGGAGGCGTGCCTGAGTGATGTCGTTGAGGCTCTGGCCTGGCGGCGCTACCTGAGTAGGGTAACCGGTCATCTGCGGTTGCAGCGGCGGGGGCGTGAAAGCGCTGGGCTGGGCTGATTGTGGCGCGGACAGAGGCCGGGAGGGAGGTGGTGGCATCAGGCCGGCCTGGCCCCCCTGAGTGTATTGGGGCGCCATTGGCCGTTGCCGGGCAAGGGTGTGGGGAAGCTGCCCGAGCTGCTGTCCGTTGACAACTGGAGGCTGCATTCCACTGAAAAACTGAGGAGTCGCACCGGTAGCCTGCGGGATCTGAGTCGCTGCCGGCGCAACAGGAGCGGGCGCGGGAGCCAGATTAAGAGCTGGCGGTGCCGGCGGTGGTTGCACCTTCTCGGGTTGCAATGGTTGTGTGAGAAGAGAAAGTTCCTGCATCGAGCCTGTGAGTTGCGCTGGCTTCGGCGCAGAGGAAGACGTGGTGGTAGGTTCGGGGGCCCGAGCCGGCTGCGGTGCGGGTTCCGGAGTCAGTTTCTTGGCCGGCTTCACGCTCCAGGCATCGTCGTCAAACCCTGTAGAAGGCTTTGCTGGAGCAGAGGCCGCTGCCGCTTGCGGGGCTGCTGCGGTCGGGGATGCCGTTCTCACATCGCCGTCGGTCTGTAGTGAGAATGCCTTCGGGTCAACCACGTTGCTCGTCTCGACCGGCGGGGCGGGCCGTCCCTTCCTAGTGTTGTTCCGCAGTGTCCCGCCTGGCCCAGAGAACAGGCCACCACCCTCAGCCTCATCAGCTCCGCTCCCCTTCTTGGTCCGACCATACTTTGTGTCGAGGAATCTCATCACCTTGATGATATCCCCTTCACGTAAGCCCAGATTCCGAAGCACGCTCGCGTCGACGTCGGGGAGAACGCTTTCGTCCATGGAATCCCTTGAAAATGCCTGCGCGTACCTCTCGCAGAGCCCTACCTGGACGTCGCACGACAGGAAGAACTGAAACCAGTCATAGTCGGACTTCTTGGGCTGCTCGATAGTAGCCCCCACGTGCGAGCTGCCCGACCTTGACGACTCGCCGCCGCCGTTTTTCTTTTTCAGTTCCGACAGGGGCTTATCATCCTCCAGAGATACACCGGCTACACGCTCCACATACTCCAGGTCCTTCAGTGACATCTTGACGACAGGTACAGCAATTTTCACGCCGTTCGTCTTGTGAAGGTTGAGCTTTCCGTCCTTGATACCGAGGAACTGTGCCTCGACACTGAAGGTACCCGTACGGTCTGTCCATTCCCGCACCTTCGTTTTGTCGGGTTCTAAGTGGGTCAGCTATACGTTACTTGGGAACCAAGAGAGGCGCAAACTTACTCGACTTGCTCGATTTCGTTGATCCTGAGCCTTCCGCACGACCGTTTTCGCGTCTGCTACGCTGTTGCCCCTCGCTGTTACCATCTCTGATCGCAAGGCTACTATTCCGGTCTGGCAAACGCATTCCTGGGCCTACCTCTGAACCTCGTTTCTCCCGTTCCTTCTCCTTCTGGTCCTCGCGCTGTGCCGCTTTTACGGCCTCCTTCGTGAGCCGCTGCTCCTCTAGCCGGTTCTGTTCGACAATAGATCTCCCGGCGTTGATTCCTGTGCTGGATGAGGGTGCCGGTGCGTCAGTAGTGCCCGTAATTTCGATGTAGCTGCTTGGCACGACGCCCTCCTTATTATTTTTAACGCGGCGCACTTGCCACCATTCCTCGCTCTTCGCATCATCGATAATAATAACCTCATCGCCGACAGCGACGGTGACCTCGTCATCACCCTGTGCCATGAAGTCATAGAGAATCTTCCCCTTCTTCTGAGCATGGCCTGACCCAGCCATGATGACCTCACGTAGGCCTTCAGCACGCACGGCACCCGCAAGCTCACCAAGCATCGCAACAATCTCTTCGGCGGTGTCCTTTGCACCCGCGTGGAAGTCGAAGCTCTTGCTCGGCTTGACGAGTTCCATGAAAACGTGCTTTCCCTCCCTCGAGTAGTGCGTCATGTTGGGTGCTGTCCATTCTTGTGATGGGCCGTCCTGGTTACGTTCAGGTGCGATGAGTATATTACCGGTCCTCAAGTTGATGCCAAGAGTGGTCGGCATCTTCTTCTTCTTGCCCATAACCGAGGCCATCTCGTTGATATTGTACATGTGGAATCCTCCAGGAGTGATGGCCGCCGTCTGCGGGGTTCGTGGTGGGGATCGGGGGCTATACTCGTCGTGGGTCTGACGATCTGGTGGGGGAGATCTATACGACTGCTCGACGGGTGATATCTGTGAGTCGCCACGAGGGCGAGTCGGTAGCGGCGGCGACTTTACTTCTTCCTCGGATTCTTCTTCGCGATACGTCGGCCGGGGAGGTAGGTTTATCGGCGGCGGCGCGTGCGATGCAGATGCCGCTCGACCGGCCATCAAGCCGGCCAGAGCGGCAGCTGGGTTGGGTGCCGCAGGGCTGTTTGGCTCGGAGGGCACACCTCTCGCCGGCAGCGGCGGACCAGCAGCGTCGGGCGACCTGACTGGCAGCGGCGGGGGCGCAGGGATCGCAGACGGCTCGACCTCCTCTTCCTCTTGTCCGTCATCACCAAGCTCGATGTAGTTTGCTGGAGCAAATCCGTAGTCGCCATCGTGGCCTACGAGAATCCAATCTGGGTCCGAGGTATCGAAGACGGCAAGCTGTGCATCCTCGGGGAATGACAGCTCCTCGTCAGTCTGTCGCGTGTACTCGTAGAGAGCACGAGCCCTTCCCTCTGGTTGTGCCTATGGGACGGACAATACGAACACCCGTCAGTGAAGCACGTCCATCCGGCCAAAGCTCGTCTTTACATACCTCCTCGATATAGTTGTTGGGAATCAAGCCAACGGGCTCGTCCTCGTCCTCGGCGGACGCCTTCTTCTTTGCCCTCCACCAGTCATCGTCCGCGCTCTTCTCAATCACATATAGCACATCCCCTTCGGTGATCTGCAGCTCCCCTTCTGCCTGGGGAGTGTAGTCGTAGACCGCCTTGTAGACGCCCAGGAAGCCCATGGCTGCTGGGTGTGGTGTTCGAGTCTAGTCGCGCTGCTGTAGGTTCGCCGACCGCATCGGGAGAGGGATGGGGAATTCTCCAAGGCCCGGGCACGAATATAAAAAACGAACAGAGAGCTGAATGCAGATGAAGAGTACTGGAAATCGGTCGTGGGTAGTGGATGGTTGTTCGGGAGCCACTTGCAGGGGGCCGGTGGGCTGGGTTGGGCGATTGTCAGGTCTGAGGTTGGCCAGCAGTGTTTTTTTCCCGACGATCCGCAAGACGATGGGCCTATCGCGATTGTCGTGCGCTGCCTAACCGTCCGCTATGTGGTAGGAGATGAATCCAAGTGAGAGAAATTTGTCCGCAGATCGCAAGGACTGAATGCGAAGCTGCCGAAGTAGAAGCGCACAGGAGTAATCACCTCGGATGACGAGAGTGGATCGGGGGAGAGATGGGGCTATTCCCAAAATGTGTTTCAGTATGTGAAGCACCCAACAGCCTGAAGCTTATGCCGCTACGATCACTTGGCTCCAGCTGCTTCACCAAAGTCGACGACGACCCGACAACGATTAAAATTAAGAATAACACTGACGTGACAGGGTGGAGACCTGAGTCAGCCTCAATCTCCAGAATCTGTAGCAAGTCAGGCTCACAAGAATAGTACTAATTTATCGAAGATTGGTAAGGTATTCCATGTTTCTGGAGCTCGGTCTGCAGCGGGAACCAACAACAGTGCATCGCGCTGCTGCACCGTGCCGTCGAGAGCTGTCCATCCAATGACGCAGCATCCGCACGTGCCGCACCACAGGTCTCCAAGCAAGCACTCCAGACCAGATAGAATTTTAAATCGCTGTCAGGCACCGCCGCAGGATATGCACGGCTGTCGTTCCCGTCTCAAGATCAATGATACAAGGTACCTGCGAGTTCCCGAATCCAACAACTAACATGGCCATCATCGGTTTATCAACTTCGAGGCTCGGATGACGACACTCTCAGCACCGATCGACGCCGTTGGTAGCAAACATCTAAATAATCTATGGCGTTTGGAAGGAAAGCCAAGTATCTACAGAGAAATAAAACTGAGCAGGTTATGCTTTGCTCGGTGTCCGATTTCTTGCCGGCGCTTTCCTGTCCAGGGAGTAAAGACCACCGGCAGAGAATACAATAATCGCCCCAACCAGCGTTCCAAACGCTAGTCGATTGCCAAAGATCCATATGCTCAGTAGCAGACTGACCAGCTTGCGGATGTTGAGAACAATCGTTACAGTAAGTGCCGATGAAGCCGCTGCCAAAAGATTTACACCGCGGATGCAGGCGTACTGTGTTAGCACATTCAATGCTAAATAGAAAAGTTGACTTGGGATTCGAATGCCTTCCAGCCCCTTTTGTATGCTCGGCGATAGGTTCGGATAATCGTCCACGGTCGGAAGTGGGAGCACCAACGGAGCGCTGCTTGCCAGCTTCATGAACTGTCGAATGAGCGATGGCAAGAACGGAAGAAAGAGAGGCAACGACAGGATATGCGAGTAGAAGAGATTCTCCTTCCACTGAGGTCCATACATCCGATACGTCTCCTCGGTATATAGTCCCATGATTGCCGAGAGTACCTGTGCAACAAATAATATGACGAGGCCCGCGACAAAACTAGGGTTCCCGGTCGACTCCTTATCCGTCGTTTCCTTTCCCTCTAGTCAACATCTGACCAGTCACGACAGGGGTGTACTGGATAGGCACATACCTTGGTTTGGGCGTCGGATACGGCTGCCGTGATGACACCCACTGTGAGTAAGAGCACCGCTATGATCTGAATCCGTGAGTACCTCTTCCCGTAGAGGCTACCTGCAAGCATGGTGGTGATGCTCCCTCCGGAGCGCAGAATAATGTGTACTGGCACGGAAATATCATAGCTGAAGGCATGGTTGTTCAGCGTGTTGATGCTGAAGAACAACAATATATTCACCATCCAGCGCCGTATCGGGACCTTGTTTTGCTTGAGGAAGAAGGGCGGGCGTGTTCGATCAAACTGCCCGGGCAGCCCTATGACGGTTACGAAGAGGAATTGGACGAAGGTGAGAAGCAGTCCTGTCCGGCAGCGCCACAAATCAGCCCAAGATCCATGAAAAATGTCCAAAGTCCGCAGCAATCCTTCGAATCTCCCACTGGATGCTACATGCAATCAGACGTACCACTATCGCGCTCGACCTTGATGATTGATTCCAGCGCAAAGACATTGGAGCAACAGCCGCCGAAGATGAGCGACAGCATAGCTCCGACGGCCAGCCATTGTGGGATCGTTTCGATGAAAACTCGGCCGACCAGGGCCATTGCGCGACTGAAGACGGGTCTGTTGTCGTCGATGCCGTACATTTCGGCCTTTTCGAGGGAGGGGGCGGCGTTGATCACGCGGGGCGACGGCGTCGATGCGCCGGATGCCTTGTCTGCGCGGTCCTTGCTAAGGACATTCTGCTGCTGTTTGTGCAGTCGCCGGCGCGAGATGGTCATGGCCGGGGGCGAAGCGACGAGGTCATAAAAGCAGTGTCGAGGAAACCGATGGATGGTGCCCGGCCGGGCTTGCCGCAGCCAACACCTGCGATTGCAGAGCGTTCAGGGGAACAAATGCAGGGGAGCCAGTGGGAACGGGCAGTCAGCCAATCGCGGTCGCATCCAAGTGTGGCGGGGCACACAGAACGGAGAACGGGATGCACAATGGGCTGCCGTTTCGTAGGGAGGCTTCGGTGCTACGCCGAGATAGGGCGAAATGCTGTTGTGAGGCAGCGTGAGTGGTGAGCCAGACAGTTGAAATTTGACAACATGGCAATCAACGGTCCAAAGCGAGAAGCGCGACGTATTTCGTCCTTGGTGGTGATAAGCATGCCAATCCTTTCCGTCTCTGCTTTTGGTCCGCCCGTGTAGCTCTTACTCTTCCCTCCAGGCCCTCGTCGAAGAAACGACCTAAAAAGGGTCCTACGCTGCTTGCCAGACTTCCATGTGGCCACAAGATGAAGGAGGGGATCCCTGGCCGCGATCCACAACGTCCAAGTTGAGATTGACCTCGCCGCTTTTCCGGGCCACTAAAATCGCATCCTTCCGCGGGAAGGTGGCTTAAATTTTGCCGAACCCGGGATTGCGCCGAGGTTTACCCTCCATCTTGAAGGCTCCCATCGCTTTTTGGGATCTGCGCATCCCATCTGCCGGTCGAGATCTTGAGCGCAGGTTCGTAGCTTGATATTGCGATGTGATAAGTGTGGCTCTTCTATCAAGCTCAGTGCTTTTCGGGCCACAGAGATACCCAGATCATACATTCCTGGGAGTCCCGCCATTACAACAAGAAAAGCGGAGTGCATTGCCTCACAGAACTTTGGGTATCAAGCATTGAAACTCCATACGCATTAGAGTTGAAGGAGTGCTAAGTGGCTTAGGTACCTACCCACTCATACATATCAGCTACCTTGGCGGTTGTAGTACCCAGTGTTGTCGCAGACTCTACTACGTATTCCACGCTGCGGATTGTTCCATGGGTACGGACGTAAAGATAGGTCTTGGATAAATCTACAAGATCACCCAACGACTGAACCTAACTCTATAGACTTGTGCTTATGGCAATGATAGGGAGTAGCATTGCATCTACTGTAGTTATCTTCCCCATGAACACTTTACTTTAACGTCGCCGGGACTGGACTGTGTGACTGGACGCGGAGTGCGTTGCGTCCCTTTCTTTAATTGGGTGGAGACGAACTCTGGTTCGCACTACCCTAACCCTGTGCTTTTCCAATCGGCAGGCAGCTTACCGAGCGATCACTCACAACGAGATATCAATCCGCGTTTCCTAAGACTACCCATTGATAAATTGCCTGGTAGTGCCCAAAATCCAAACCCAAAACTGAGAGCTTTTTTTCACTCCTGAAAAACTCGTCGCTAAGTCTGTTTCCCACTGCTCGGGTGGCCATGAGCTAAAGGGGCCATGTACGTCTTCTAACCTCCTGGCTCAAATGTCGCGGGACCATCCACTAAATAGCATGCACCCAGGACGGTACTTGCACTCATAATCATCAACAAGGCGGGCGGCCTCATTTATAATAGGACATTTCATGAAGGGCTCAATAAGATTAGCACCAATGACTACCTCGTCCTGGCAGGTACCTTTCATGGGTGAGTATCCCCACAACCAGCTCTCACTCACCTGCGCCAACGTCTCTGACACCGGAATCAGTGTCCATGCCATCACCACCCGCCTGAACCCTGTGAAGAACGCCCCTGCCGACCGCACTTCAACTCCTTCTACGGTCCCGGGCGGCACCAACATCCTGAACCGACCGGAGCCATCATCCGGCCTCGAGGTGCTCGAGTCCGAGAACTTTAGACTTCAGTGCTTCAACACCATGACAGGAACCAAGTTCTTGCTATTTACCGACACAACACAGGCCAACGTGGACGTGACGATTCGCCGCATTTACGAGATGTACTCGGACTATGTGATGAAGAATCCGTTCTACCAACTCGAGATGCCCGTCCGCTGCGACATGTTTGAGCGGAAATTGTTGTCGTACATCAGGGAGATCAACAACAGGTAGCTAGTTAGCATGGGCGGAAGGCACCGGTTAGCAGGGCAAATAGGAGTTGGTGGGCGTTCCGGGTGAAGCAGTTGACTTCTAAACAAGGGCGTTTCTGAGCATATCATGAAGTTAATGCCGCTTTGATGGCATGGCAAAATCTAATATTCTACATGTCTGGACTACAGTGGTCCAGTGTGTTGTGCAGGAGAGACAATGCAATCCCGGCAGGACTATCCTCTCGCATTATGATGTGTCCATCTTGTCAGTGTCGTCGGACTTGCCGCCCTTAGTGTCGTCCTTCTTGCTGCCACTGCCGCCTGGTTGACCATCCTTGTCAAGAAGCGGTTTCGACTCGTCGCCCTCCTCCTCCTGGACACTCTCGAGGCTGGCCTTCTTCGCCGCCTCAGCCTCCTCGCGGGCCTTCTTCTCCTGTCGCGCCTTTTCCTCTTCCATACTCATCCGCAGCGCCAGGGCCAGCTCGGGATCAACAGATGGATCAATGCCGAAGGGGAAGTCCTCATTCGTAACACCACCTGCCTCGGCGCTCGGGCCGCCACCACCGCTAGGTCCTGCACCCTCGCCAAGCAGGATGGGCGTCGAGATGAGCTGGTCACTCAGCAGCTTCCCGCTAGGATGTATGACAACTAGATTGGATCCCTCGCCACTGCCCTTGACCTCGCGGTTGAATGCCTCGAGCTTCTTGTGGTTCTCGTCGTCGATGTCGCCAAACAGAACGAAGTCGACATTTGTGTTGTTCTTCTTCATCTTCTTTGCCAGCTTGACAAGATCGCCCTCGACCTCTTCGACCGGAGAGCAGACGAAGACGACGATGCGCGCTCGTTGGGACTTGTTCTGCCGGTGCTTGAGCGCGAGCTACAAACGTCATATCCGTCAGCTTGAAATGCGATTTAGTAGACACTGTAAGAAAGACTTACCCCTGCGACTTGAATGCCCGTTGCCAGGTGTGCTGAGCCGCGAATCTTCTTCTTCGTTCGATGCAGGCCGTCGAGAATCTTGCCCTGATCTGTCGTGAGTGTCACGAGGACCTCGGGGCCTTTGCCGCCCATGCTCATTAGGCCCACGGAAGACTCGGGATTGCCTTGCACAACATTCTGGAAGATGATATTGACTGCGTCGGCTTGGGCTTCGAAGCGGGTTGGTGTGTAATCCCCGTTGCGACTGCTCTCGCTGTTGTCCACCACAATCATCACCGCCTCAAGAACCATCTTGACTGGTTTCCGCCGACTCGCGATCAACGGCAGGTACTGAGATTTCGCTAGATTATGTGTCGCTTACGTGGGCTGCGTTTGCGAAGAAATTCGGTGGTAGATCAACGTGAGGGTGATGGTGTCGGGATGCAGCGAGAGGCTGAACCTAAGAACTGGGGGAGCTCAACCAACGTAAGGCGGGTTCAGCCTGGCAGCCTAAGCGGATAGCGCTACATACAGTGATCCCTGTAACCCTGTGGCTTTACAACCCCGCCCCACTTGCAGCGCGAGCTTCCTTTTGTTTACTCCAAATCATCAACCACTCACGTCAGACCTCTTGCATCAAACAACCAAACGACGAACACGCTATACATCAGCCCAGAACCGCGCACCTCCGAATTTCGCACTCTCCTCTAGAACACTCTACGACACCCCCAATGTCTTTTCTTTTAGGAAAGAAGCGAAAATCAGACTACGCAGCGTCGAGTAACGACGCGACCACTCGAGACATGGAACACCAAACAATCCCTACAAAGACTGGCGATCAGCCAAGTCACGGGAGCCCGCTGAAGAAGAGGAGGACGGGGGTTTCTCTTGCGCAAAAACAAGCGCTGATTGAGAATCTACAGCTGGAGAGTATGGTCACCATATTTTGAGGCTTGTCAAGACGCGATACTAATTCTTGTGTTCAGTCACCGAGCGAGCACGAAAGCTTAGATCAAACTACAATATCCACGCCCAGACGCTCCGAACGCGAGTTGAGATACGCGTCCACCGAATCTCCCGGCCGCTGCGCAACATCACGATGGGCGAGCTCCTCCAGAAGTACTCGACACAACAGCAGCACAAGGATGTGGCTAGAGGCCCTCCTGTCCCAGAAAAAGACAACGTTCAGGGGCGCCACGATTTTCGAAGACCCCTCACAGCTATTCCAGGCTCGCCAGCACGTCCAGCTAAGAGGATGAGGTGCGCTATTCAATTCCCTGCTTGACTTGTGAGTCCCCATTAACAATGATTTTAGTCACGAAATGTCGGGCGGTGATAAGGAGAACGAAATCGAGACTATCGATATGCCCAAGAAGAAGGCCCGCGCAGGTCCGGCGACCACCAGTATTGCGCGCAATCCCGGTCAAGTTTTATCGCCAGCATCATCCAATTCTCGCATAGCACCCCGTGAGCGGGCAGTCGCTTCTCCAGTAAAATCAGGCATCGCTCGCCCCGTGTCGCCAACCAAAATGTCTAGCGCGACCAATTACTTGAGCAACATGGTGGAGAAGGCACGGTCGACGCGCGCCGCTGCTACCAATCGCAAGACTACAACATCGACGACGACCAGCTCGTCTAACGGTTCCACATCGGCGTCCACCACTAGAGCGAGACGGGGCGTGGCGGTGCAGCCTGCTCCTCCCGCAAGACCTGCTACGCGGACGGCGCGGAGGGTTAGTGCCATCAGCGAGTCCAGCGACGGCAGTACGTCAACGGTGGTTAGGAAACGTCCAGCGACGGCGATGTCGGCAGCAAAGGCGCCTGCCGCGAAACGAACGGTTATGAGCACGATCAAGAAGGGTGTGGGGGCCGGCACAACGGCAAAGAAAGCACCCACTGCCGGCGCGAAGGGGTCTCAGCCCGCACCGGTAGCTGGGACAGGGAGAGTTTTGAGGAAGCGAGCATAGGTATGACTGACTGTATGTGCAATTTTGGCACTAGGTATTGGAGTATCGGGGTTTCACGATTTGCGGAGTCAGGATTAGGTTGGGCACAGGCACTTTTTCATGAATGCATGTCAATATCAGGGACTGTCGATTTATGTACAGTATGGCTTTCAGAGTGGTTATCAAGTATTGTCTGACCATATCCCTAACTTGATGCGCGTAATATTCTCCGCCTAAACTACACCCGCCTTCTTTTTCTTATCCTCGACCAATTCGATATTGTCCTCGGGTATCTCTTTATACTTCTCCAGTAGGAACTCCTCGATTTCACCGCTAACGTCGCCCTGGACCACAATCTCCTCGCCGCCGCTGGGTGTCTTGGTGACAGAGGAACCGGTGGCAAACTTCTTGCCAAAGTCTTTAGCAACCTTCTTCAGCTCAAGCCCAAAAGCCTCCAGCCCCGACACGGCCGTCACGTATTTTCGCTTGTTGCGTTCGATCCGCTTGATTGTGACGACGCTGTTGGCAAGCTTCTCCGCGTTCTTTTGCTCGGCTGCTTCTGCTTTGGCGGCCTTCTTCTTGGCATCCTTTGCGGCGCGTTCCTTAGCCTCAAGGGAGAGAGATGCGGTGGCGGCTTCTAGGACCTCTATGAAAGGTGTGAGACAAACAAGTCAGTTTTAGTTTTCAAGGCCTAGCGCGTGGTCGTGGGGAAGGCCAGACAAGCAAGGGGCGGGAGTGAAGATGCGATGTGCTGTTTCTGAGGCTTAGGGACCAGAAAGGGGGCCGAACCTGGTGACCATATCCTCTCGTACATGCGAGGGTGGTTCTTCTCAAGCCACTCCTGGCATTTTCTGACGGTGCCGCCATATTCGCAGTACTACCCAAAACAAACAGGTAAGCGGTGCCCGGAACTGTATGGCGGGATCGTGTGCGCATTGACGAATCTTACCTCTGGCGGCAAGGTACAAACTGTTCGGCGCGAAAGAGAGTTAGCCTCAATAGACATGGGAAAGATGGGCATGATGTCAGTGCCAGGGGGGCGTTGCGGGGGAGGGTTCTTACCGCCGCAATAAATTACGTGACGTCCGACGGGGACGACTTCGGCCATGGCGTGAATAGCCAGATCTTGAGATCCAAGACAAATGCAGACAGGGACCGTCGATAGCAATGTGGAGGGAGAACCGCCGTAGTGGACTTCTTGTGTGTCACGTCCTTGTCTGAGTTTGCCTACAGCGTCGCCCAGTGCCCCTCCAAGCATAACAATCGATGAAGCATTGGACTGCGGGGTGGCGGGGCAGCTGGTTCATCGGAGGGACCAGGGTGACCAGCAAATCCGATCGGCTGCTGTGCGGTTGCCCCACTCTTTGTTCCAAGCCCCACATATCCCGGGCGGCTCGGTTCAGAAGCGCCGCCCTCAAAGCGGCAAGATGGTTCATCATCAGATGTGAGCCTTTGGGTTTTGGGGGGGGGGGTTCACGCCCTCGTCGAATTGTGGCGCTTCCGTGGCTTCCACTCGACCTCTATCTGTACCCCCTCTCCGAGTGCGAGCACACCTCGAGCTCACCGGCAGAGAGCAAACAGCAGCCGGCATCTGCAGTTGGAAGCTTGCTGCAGACAACACGATACTGGGGGCTTCAACATGCATGTTGTTGGGCACGGGTTTTGGCCTTCGATTTCCTATATTAGATTCTTTGCTTCCTTCTTCCATCCTCCCGTCCCTCTGCTGCTGTCAGGTTGACCCACAAGTGGATGGCCAAGATGCCGATTATGGTCAACCTAGGAATCTCGCATTGAAGCCTCAGGCCTGCGTAGCAACGCATCGATGCCTTCGCATGACCTGCTGCAGCTTCACCTAATATCAACAGCTGAGGTCAGCGGTCGATACTGCCCATCCGAACATATTGCGTGCAAGGGCAGATGGCAAAGTAGTGCTTTTGGCTCATTTTGCTGGGCGACTCGGTGCCAATGGAAGATCTGCAGCCGCCGATGTAAGCGCCCGTCTCGACGCTGCCGTTGCACGCAGCCGGCCTATTGGCTGTGATGTCCTGCATGACGACCCCCCGATCTGCTGCCATCTAGACCTCCATTGGCGCGCGCCATACATTGGCACACACCTTGCTCGGGATATCGATTCGCTGGCTGAGGGCGTTGGCCTGTTCCGCAACGTGATTCGGCCGAGGCGAGCGATATCGCGAAAGTGGTGGTGCCCAAGTTCACTAGCCCGGCTCCTAGCCCGGCGCCCGCCAGCTCCCATCCTCGGCAGCGCATCGCTGCCTGCACGTCGCCGCCGCGATGGCGCGACGACATGGTGAGAGAGCCACCTGTGGAGGAGAGCTTCCATGCCCATCCCGTTGCAGTCACACCCCCCCGGCTCTGCGAGTTGTTGGCCACGAGGAGAAGCCGCCGCGGCCTCCGTTACGCGCTCCAGTGGAGACGGTCGTCTAATCAGTAGCCAGATGGCTATGACACCCTCTCACTTGCAGTTGTGTGTCCTTATAATATCTTTATGCTCGCGGCCACCTGGCCAGGTGTGGTCCGGCCTCTCTATTCTCTTCTCCACGCATCCTTCGCTGCCTCAATAATAGTAGTGCTTCGTCGACCGAAGCCGGTCCAGTCGTTCCACCATCGTCCGTTTCCTAGGGTCCCTTCACTACTCGACTGGCGCTGGACGTCTTTCTGCTTTGGATGCTTACTCGATAGCCCCGACGGCGAGCTGCTTACGAAACGCGATCATAATGGCCGATCAGATACTACTACCCAGCACTGCCTTCCGGCCGTCGTCCCCGCAGGCTCGGAGGAGACCGCCGAGACTACTTAATGCCATTGTCGAGGAGCCCTCCCAGCCACGGGAGACCGTGGTGGAGTGGAGGAGGAGGAACAGGGAGTCGACCGAGAAGATCGAGCAGTGGCTCTCGCCCCTGAGCGACCACTTCCCCACGCCCCGAGGCATGCACTTCCTCGCGGCCCCGGTGCTGCCGGCGACGCCATCGTACATGGCAAGTGACGGAGAGGGCGCCTCGGATGCCGACGACGCCAGCTCCCTGGCTTCCTCCTCGACCCCCTCGACGAAGATGTGGAACAACCGGGAGAGTGTTGTGACGGAGGCCACCGAGTTTGACGACATTTACGATGTTTCCGATGACGAACTTCAACGCAAGCAGAGGCTTCAGGCCCACGGCATTGGCCGTCAGCGGAGCTCAGTAAGGAGCAACAGGAGCGGGAGGAGATCATCAAGGGCATCTTTCGAGTCAAGGCGGGCCCTGACGCCTCTGGTGATACCAGAGGAGCCCGATCATGTCTCCTCCCCAATGAAGAAAACAATGTCGCCAATTCCTCCAACCCCACCATCCGCTGTTTCAATGTCCCCAGCAATCCTGACACTCATGGGGCTTCATCAGGCTCTCGAGGTGCCCCGCATCTCCGCTCCCCCGTCGCTCGATGGGAGCTTGAATTCGGAGGACATGGCAGCCATGTCTGCCCCTCCAACCCCCAGCATCGGGTCCTCGGAGGACATCGATCAGGAGTGGTCTGGCGTTCGCCTCCAGCCCACAGCCTTGGAGACACTCCACGCCCTCTCTGGGAGCGAGTCTGAGTATGACGAGGCGCCCGAGCCGATCATTGAGATTCCGCAGGAGATGTCAGAGACACACCAGCAACTGCCCCGGCTTCTAACCGCCGAACTCAACAGAGCGCCCTCGGCAAACCGACAGTCGCTCGTAGGGCTTAGCAAACTCGAGATACCATCTCCTGGTGGCTTCTTCTCCGAGCTCTCATCTGCGAGCCGCCGCACATGGCACACTGGCAGCCAAGCCGATGAATCCAACCCCCCAACGTCAACGACTGCCGAAAACTTCTACAAGAGCCCCTGGAACAACTCTGTTGACAGCATTCCGCTACCGCCACCGCCTCCCAGGCACCGGGCGCTGCACCTCGACGAGCTGCCCTCGGCAATTGTCGAGCGCGTCCTTGAGATACCCGAAGGTGCCAATGCAGAAGATCTCCCGACCGCCATCCGTGTGGAGCCCACGCCTGTGCCCCTTACCGCGCGAAGACTCCCCGTCGTGCAGCAAGATGACCTCAATGCCGAGACTGCAAGTGAAGGACCTTTCCCTGCTCTCGAGGCCAATGAAATTGTCGAGTACGATCCCGAGTATGCTGGGGGGCAGCAGATGACCTTGATGGCCCACGTTGACCGGACTGAGATGTGGCTGATGGCCCAGCGTGCCTATCTTGGAGGTGTTACTGGCTTTTCGGAGGACAGCGAGTCTATCCACGAGGCTAGGGCGACAGAGCTGGAGTCCGAGACTGATGACAAGCCCATGGTGCCTCCCAAGGAGACCTCCACCGAGGCTTCGCCCCTGACGACGACGAAGAAGAAGAAGGGTGTCAGATTTTCCGAGGCCAACCTCAAAGAGACGCTCATAGCCCGCTCGCTTCCCTCGAAGTTGTCGCGCATGGAGTCTGCATACTATCGTGCCTTTGCCGACGCTTCCGTGAAGAGCTGCCAAAACGATGTCTTCGTTCATCAGCAGCCGCGATTCGAGGCCCTCCAGGCTCAGCGGGTTTCCCTCAAGGATGCCCACCGGAATCAGCTGCTCGGAAAGTACCAGCTCTCGGTCGTCCCGCAGTCGGCCAAGAAGCGCATGAGCGCCAACGTTGCTCGCGGTGATGATATCATCACTGACGACCCGGAGAAGATCCGTGCCGACAAGGAGGCTGAGGCCCTGAGCCAGATGAACATGTCTGCCTGGCACGTAGCCGCAACCAAGCAGCTCAACGGCGGCCGCCTTATCGCGGCCCCGGTGGCCAAGCGCCTCGCCCGCCTCAGCCGGATGGCACCGAGCGCCAACGGTGTCTGCCGCGATCGTGCTCGCATCTTGGACCTGGGCGGCCAAGGCACCTGCGACTGGGCCTGGCACGCCGCCTTCCAGTACCCCAACACCAAGATCTACACCATCACCACCAAGGCCATCCGACAGCTGAGCAATAGCAACATCCGCGGCCCGCCCAACCACCGCCAGGTAGCCGTCGACCGCCTGACCAAGCTTCCCTTCGCCGACAACCAGTTCGATCTCATCTCGGCGCGCGAGCTGCACGCTGTGCTCAAGCTCTTTGGCGAAAACGGCGCCGACGAGTGGGACCTCTGCCTACAGGAGTGCATACGCGTGCTCAAGCCTGGCGGCTACCTCGAGTTCAGCCTCCTCGACTCCGACGTGGTCAACGCCGGTCCGCTCGGCAACGCCAAGGCCGTCGAGTTTGGCTTCGCCCTGCAGACCTTGGGCTTCGACCCCAACCCCACGCGCAGCTTCCTCAGCCGCCTCCAGCGCGCCGGCTTCGACGACGTCCGTCGCGCATGGCTCTGCCTGCCCGTCGGGCCCAAGCACCCCGTCAAGCCCGCCGTCGCCGTCCGCGACAGCGCCGGCCTGCCTGTCAAGACCCTCGAGCTCGAGGCCATCGTGTCGGGCTCAACCGACAACATCGCCGCTATGACGGGCATGGCTGCCGGATGGAGCTGGGAGCGGTGGCTGCTGCGCGCCGAGATGGAGAAGGCCGCGGGCGAGCTGCGGCTCGCCGACACCGTCACCCCCGGAGAGGCAATGCGTGAGGCCGGCAAGATGATTGCCAACGTCCATGCCGTGATTGAGGAGGGTCGCGAGGTTGGCTCGGGATTCCGCATGCTGCGGGGATACGCGAGGAAGCCTCGGCCCGCTCCCAGGGTTGATCTTGATCGCTGTGGAACGATCAAGATGGTCTTGGACGTTCAATGATGTGTCTGTCCCACTACCACTCACCTGTTTGGAGAGCTATTTTCCCTTTGTTGTCCGGATAAGACATAATACGCGAATGAACCGGGGAAGGGGGGTTTAAAAGGGACGGTGGACGGTGGATGACCGCGAATTCGCGACTTTCACTTCTTCTGAAAACACTTTTTTTGTTATTATACCATTTTCTTCTTGGTGAACCGCATCGCCCTATCTGGTCCTACTGCCTCAGCATGAATACAATCTGATACCCATCTACGCATCTGCTCACTGGAACTTGATTTGAGTTTGAAAGTTACATCATCCCGCGGGGTAATCCAGCACCTGAAGCATGTGGATATTCATAAAACCGTTGTTGGCATCTCTCTGCTGACCTTCACCTGGCCCGGCAAATCCTTCTTGGTTTCCACTAAGGTGACTTGGTGGTTCCTTTTACTTACATCCCACCGCTTAAAAAAATAAAATAATTGCATCATGTGAAGACAGCAGGTTCATCAACCAGGGAAACCGAGAAAAAGTCCGAACAAGGACAAATATATATAGTGAAGAATATGTATTGGAATTTTGGAAACCGAAGTCGGCCTGCCCATCTCATCGTATCCAAGTCTCCTTAGTCCGTGTCCATGTTATCTGGGGGCACAGGTGATCCCAGGGTCACCTCTGGGCTGCGCCGAAGCCGCATGTCTTGCATCTCTTGGTCGTTCTCTTCCTCTCGGCGTAAGCTCTCTGTCAGCTCGGGCTCCTCTTCAATATCCATCGGCTCCTCCCGTGGCCCAGTTGCTACTTGGATCTCTAATGCCGCTTCAGCTTCTTCGACTTCTTCGGCTTCATCCGCTTCGTCAGCTTGGTCGGCCTGGGCGGCTTCGTCGGCTTCGTGTCCAGCTAACACTGAGTTGCGCGTCTCTGGAAGTCCATTTCTTCCATTTTCTCGTACTGGTGAATTGGGACGAGAAGCTTCGTCCTGTTCGACAGAGTCCAGCCTTTGTCCGCCGGCCATGCTCGTCTCGCCATGGGGTTGCCTTTCTTGTCCCATATCCGTGTCTTGCGGGAAAGTTTGCGATTGGGACCGATCACTCCCTCGTCGTATCGTGTTGTCGATATCCAAATCCTTCAACCTCTCCGTGCTCGTTGTCGTCGGTGTAGTCCGCGCTCCCGAGTCCTTTCTGACGCTCACACTTCCACTCCCACTGCCTGCTGTTTTCGGCGTTGAGGGTACAATCACGTTCAAGACACAGTCATCCAGGTGCTCGTAGAATTCCTGTGCAGTAGCGAACTGGCTTTGGCAGATGCTGCACTTAGCCCCCAAGCCGCCCGATCGTCCCCCAGCCGGCGTCAATATCATTTTCCTGCTGTTTGGCGGGGTTTGTTCAACATTATGTACAGCCGTTAGATGACGCTTGAAGACATCCGCCCGGTTGAATGCCTTCTCGTAAGCGGTGCCGGCGTTCGGGCAAAAGGGGCACACCATGGTGCCCTTATAATGTGTGAGAGCGTGACGGTTTTTATCATACTTCCTGGCGAACCCTTTGTGATGGTATTCGCAAGTCTCGATGGGGCATTTTTCGGGCCTTTCCTCCATGTGTGTCAGCATATGCGCGGCGAGGTCCTTGAACACGCGCCCACACTCTGGATGTGGGCAACGGTTTCGCACTGATGTGGAAGAGTTATGGGCTGCGGGCTGCTCGTCTAGCTTGAGAGCTGGTGTAGGCGCGAGGTATGTGCCCTGTGAGTTTTGCATGACCATCGGGGATGAACCAGGCGGGCCAACCATCCTGTCGTGAGAGGGCGCAAGTAACGGGGGAGCGTGTGGCTGCAACGGAGGAGGCGGCGGCGCCGGTGCAAGACGTGGTGCTTCTAGCACAGGAGAACGCCTCCGGGGCGGTGAAGTGAACTCCATCGGCTTATAATCGGCGCCATCCTCCTCCCCGCTGGATATGTCGTCTTGGTCATGAGCGGCATCGATTGACTGCCGAACCTCTCGCATCCAGTCTTTCAAGATCGTCATCGGTGGCCAGTCCCCACTGGCTTTGCCTCCGCGGTTAGGATTGAAATGGGCTCTTCTGAGATGCGCCGCGGCATTGTAGTACGCGCCATATTTCTTCTGTGTTAAACACGCCTTGCAGTTCGATAAGGGTATCACCGGCGGCGGCGAATTGAGTCCTTGGTCCTGTGGCTCCGCGCAAACCCATCTTTTAACCAGGGCGGCATGTTTTGCGTCGTTGTGCCTTCTCAACTCATGCTCGCCTCGAAATCCTTCCGGGTACTCCTGGCATTTTGTGCAGTAGACTCTTCGGAGTGGCGGCCGCTGGTAAGAAGGTCTGATTCTTGATGCCGGGATTGGAGAGGTCAGGCCGCGGCCTGCTTGTCTCACAAAGGTAGGACTCTCTCCGATGATGTGCCGCCTGGCAGGGTCGATAGACTGCGGGGACGTCAGCATCCGATCAGGCTCCCCTTTGAATACATATGTTTCCCTTTCCGGTTGGCCAGGAACGGACGGGTGCCAAGGGGTGATAAGTGGTCGCATATCAGGGAGTGGTTTTCGTGCCTCTTCCCCCGGTTTCGTAATTGGAGGCAGAACGAACGATCCTGGCCGTAGAGGTGATTTCTGCTTAATGAACCCGTTAAAACAGGTTCCATCAATCTCTCCACTACCTAGGAGCACCAGGAAGTCCTTCGTTGTTGGTATCCCCCGCTCAGCCCAAGTGTTCCGTCCCAAGAACGCTCCGACACCACCAAGCAGTTCGCGGTCATCAAGACCCATTTCTATATCTGGCGCATCCAGTAGCATCGGCGTTGATGACACGAAGACTGCGACTAGGGCCTTGTAAACAGCGTGCATAGCTGCAGCCCCGGCTTGTGACGGTGAAACCAGGCGTGACTGAGCCGCCCTGTCGACCAATAAAGTCCTGGCAACGCTGAATATGCACAGGGAGAAGAACACGGCAACCCAACTCTTTGCATCCAAGGGGCCACCCCGCATAGTTTGGTCTTCGAATGATTGCAGAAACTGAGTCATGCAGTTGTAGAGCAGACGAAATCGGCCGTAAGAGTCGATGTCGTCGAACATACCATGCGAGTTTGAGTTGTGAGTCTCGGTATGGATTACTGGTTCTGGCTGCTGTAAGTCATAGAAGAGTGCCTCACGAAGCAAAAGCTTTGCCCGAAACAAGACAGGATATGAGTTCATCTCCGACTCTCTGCCTGCTGAGATCGCACCACTCAGCCTGATGAGCTCCCAAAAATTATAAAGAGTTCCCGTCATGTTCCAGCTCGAAGCAAGCACGCTGAGAATTGGCGGCGGTCTCTCACTAGAGTCCTTTGAAAAGGAAGAGAGGGTCGGGTTTGCAGGTGGGAGGCTGGCAAGATCTTCAGTCCACCAGAATCCATCGTCAAAATCCAGGTTGGATTTGACCATTCTGGCAATTTCGGGGGCTACAGCATATGTCCTCTCCAAGAAGTCATTCATGTTGCGGCGCACCGCAAGAGGAGATGTCATGGGCGTCTGCGTTTGTCTCGGTGAGATAGAGGCTAGATATTGGTCAGCCGGCAAATCCGCAGACGCTGAAGCGAATAACATACTCGGGAGCATAATTTCGGCGAAGCTGGTGAGGGGCCCTCGATGACACCCAAGCACCCTCCAGAAATCATTATCAGGGGAACTCGTGAGATCGGGGCATAGCGCACACGGATCGCTAGAGTCACACTGAGACTGTGAGTCAAAAGCGACACAAACACACAAGGGCCAACTTACACCCTTCTTGTGTATCCTACATCGTAGACAGGCGCCGATTTCGCGGTGAAGACGAAGTTCCTCGATGGATTCAAGCCTAGATTGACCCACACGGCTACGCTTCAATGGCGGAAGTAGAGGGTCTACCTCAGAATCGATTGAGCCTCGAGGTCCTCCAGGATACTCGGATACGAATGAGTAGCTCCTCAGCGAGTCTCGGTGGTCTTTTGAATGGCCACCCGTCGAGATCGGCGCAAGCTGAAAGTTAGAAGTAGGCCGGGGGAGATAAACAGGCGAGGTTTGTTTGTTGTAATCCGCACTGTAGTTCCTGCTCGGCGGTTCGGGGAAGATCAGAGGCGGGGTGCCGCCGACAGAGAGTCCCGAGTCCCTCTTGTGGAGAGTGACGTGCTCTTTGGCATGCTGGTCTCTCTCGTCGCGCAGGGGGTAGCCGAATATGTAGTGCATACAACGCTCATCCCAGCACTTGTAGGAGTGGTGGGTGCGGAAGCTGAGAGGCAGGCTATCCCTCAACCTGAAAGCCCTAAAGATAGGGTCGTAGTAAGACATATTTCTGTCGAGCCAAGCGACATATCCCTCGGGGGCCTGGTCTCGATAGTAGTGATACCGGAGTGCATCCAGAAACCTCGGGTCCTGAAGGTCGATACCTGATAGCCAGCAGGCCTCATTAAGATGTTGATCGGCACAAGGTGGGAGGCAATACATCTTACCGTGGTTCAGACAAGCCGTCTCTATGCACTCGCATTGGTACTGCAAGGCCCTAGCTTCCTCGATGTCGGACACAGGTGGCACCTTGTCAGAGAGGTCTACTTGATGACAAGACACGAGACTTGGTTAGAGAAGAAGTGCACGACAGGGAAAGGTGGCGAGGACGGGTTAAGTACGGGACCAGCGAGCCACAAGAGCGCTGAAACAAAACGAAAAGGGGTTCCTCACGATGTTCGTCGGCATAGGCAACCAAGACTCGGAGCTTATGGCGCAGCATTTCAAGCTCTAGCTTGACGTTGGGTCCGTATTTCTGGGGCAGGAGGGCGGCCAGCTTGGCTTGGATCTCGGCCTGCTGGTCAAGCAAGTGCTTGATGGCGGGGTCCAGGGAGGGATCATAGGGAGGAGGGAGTGAAGGGGGTGACACCAGCTCAGAAGCTGCGACGGAGCCGGAGCTAGGACCGGGACCTGGGCCGGATGGTGCAGTCAGGCCGGGCGGCAGCGGTAGCGGTGCGGGCAGACCATCGTGATCCGGCCGTGAAGGGCCTGGCAGCAGGTGTGGCGGCGGCGGCAGCGGCGGCGGCAGCGGTGCGGCATTCTCGGTCGCCATGGCTCGGCAGGACGATGGTAGGAGGAGGGACTAAGGCTGGAATCACCGCAATGGCCTTCGTTGTGCGATGGCCTGGCGCGCTTGATTGCTCTTGGCGACCAGTGTCGCGGCAGCAACAGCAGCTTGCTCACCCGTCGACCAGCTCCGACGGGGTTCTTCGCGCATCAACGGGGGGGCGTAGTGTGGGCCAATATGCGCAACATGGTAGACAGACGGGAGTGACAGCTCGCGGGCGCTGGGATGCATCACAAGTCCATTGTACGCAGACGCGCGGTGAATTGGCGGCCGGGGCTGCGACGAGGCGGGCGCGGGTGCAGTCAGGAGCGAGGTGCCGGTGCTGAAGCTCGGTGCTGAAGCTGGTGCTTGACGGAGCTTCTCGGTCCCATGCGAACGGGGAGCGTAGTTTTTTTGGTCGCAGACATGCGCTCCTCACTTTGGAGCTGGCGATTGGGGAAGTGGGGCTCACAGCTCTTCTTTGCTTTCCGCTTGCTTTCGTGCTTTGCTCGCGCGCCTCGATGGCCTTGCCCCGGGCAGCACGTATCTTAACCGTGGAGGAAAGACGCGAGGGGACGGTAGATTACACAGTTTACACGTAGGTGAGAAGCATGTAGCTGGGCAGGAAGAAATGCCCTTCTGCCGAATCAGAAGATACCCTGGTTATTATCTTTCATGACTTCCTGCTTTCACTTTCAGGGTCCTCACTCGCGCTAGCGCGCGAATGCCCTCGAACCCCTGCAAGCAAACTCCTTGATCCCGCAATTCCGCCTTTCAGCTCACCTTCCATTTTAGCCCCCCTCCGTCCCATGCCCGCCCGCTCGCTGGAGGGCGGCGGCTGGATACCAACCGAAACCCCCTCATCCTCAGTTAGTGCAAAACCTCAGGCATCCATCCCGTCATCCTCGCTCGTCCTCTCTCCCTGTGGCAGCTTGTGCGGGGGAGCTTCCGTGCTTTAGCTAGTTATTTGCGTTGCGCGACGCCTCAGCCCCCCCCGAGCGTTGAGTGGGTCGGGGTGTTCTCGGTGATCTTCCGCATTGGGCGTAGCCTGGCCCGCTAAGTCGTGCCGGTCGTTAGAGGGTCTGGAAAACCGTTGGAAATTCGGCTGGCCAGGCTGTGTGACGGAATCGCTCGCTACACCGGCGAACGATTGCTTCTTCATTGCGACCGTATAGCAGCGTCGCCCCGCATTGCGCAGCTCCATCCTCTCCATCGGCACGCTGGAGTAACTTACCATGACGGGGACGCACCACGGGCTGAGAAATCCGGAAGTCGTCGATGCAGGCGGTATCTTTGCCGACATGGGATCCCATCCCCCCGCCAATTGCTGAGCACGCCCTCCTCTTCTTCGTTTGGGTGGTGCCGTCAAATCAATATGCCGTCAGCTGATTCGCCCACAGGCTCGGCAAGGCTCATGCGGCCCCGTCTTGCAGGCTGCTATTGCTGCTGCGTCAACAATTGACGAACAGAACAGTCCATGCCATGGCTGCTCTCATCTATGTATGCAACTACCTCACCTGTCGTGCATCTCTTCGCGGCTCATAGTCAGTGACGACGACCCTGGAGAACCCCCCGGCTTTCGAGCTCGTCAAAGCGTCTTCAGAGCCGTTGATGGCGCCATGGTTTCGCTTGCATACGTTGAATGCAGACGTAACGGCTAGCCTCAGTTCGCCTCACCCGCCCACGGTTTGGCCTCCCACCACACCTCACCGCACCTCACCACACCTCATGAATGGTGTAACATGGGGCCCCGCGCAGCTCACGGTGTAGGGAGGCCGCCTCCTCGCCCGCTCGCTCCATACTGGAGGGAAAGAATGAGATATTCCACCAGCTCCTATGCTCGGGCATGCCTCCGCAGGGGCTGGTTCTCCGTGTCCGTGTTGTCTGTCCATCAACGTTTCGCGGGGGTAATCAATGAGACGGGAGAACCCTGCAGCACGTGGACTCTCAACCAACTGCCTGTCCCGCCGCGAGCAAGGCCAACAAACACCTATAGGACGGTTAGTCACCACTCTCCTTCATCAGCTTTTTTTCTTGACGAGAGGCATGCAGGAGTGCGCTCAAAGGAGCCAAGGCAAAATCACAACGCCGAGGTTGACAGCCCAACAACCTAAAAGACTGTGAGGGGTCTCCAAGTCTTGCCCGAATCACCGTTATCTGCCACCGTCCATCCGACATGAGGCTTATCAATTCTTGTGCCAGATTTGATTTGCTAGGCGAGGTTTTGGGCCCACTCATCTGCAACTCTTGACTGGCGAGAGTTATCATCTCTCCACTTATTCCGGTTCCCAGCCCCCCCATTTGCTCTTTTGGTGTGGCCCAAGCTGGCAATCGATTTCACCATCGCTGTCGCTGAGCTAGTGGGCAAGGCGATCCCCCAGTCGCCCGCTCTGGGTTAGTAGCACCTCGCCCTGCTATCAGCTCCATTCAGCTGCTGCGCCTCGTTCTCACCAAGGGGTCTAATCCCTGGCGGCGCTTCCCCAGCCTGCCTTCAACCAGTTACCGTGGCCAGGGGCCGGGAGCGCCATAGGGCGGGTATGTCCGGCTGGTCGGTCACGCCACGCCCTCCATAACACTATCGCTTTTCTCCCAGCAAAACGGCTCATGAGTTCCGTGATCCGATGGGCAACCCTTCAGGGGGGGTGCGGTCTCCCCGAGTTACCTTTGGGCCTGGTGCCTGGTTAGGTGGGCGAACACTATGAAGATAATATGTCATGAAAGCCCTTCGTATATGAGCCTGTAGTTAGTTTGCTTCCTGCATTGTGTTGTGCCACTCGCTTGTTGTTTGATCATCATACACAATTACAGTTATGTCTTGGATCAACCGACTCTTCGTAGCTGTGCTACTATTCCCCTTCGTCTGGGCCATCGTCTTGCTGGTAGAAAAGAGAGCGCTGCGCAGCACCCCTCCTGGTGAGCGCCTCCTATATCCCAACCCCATCTTTGCCCCTCCAGCACTCGGAGCTAACTCAACATTCCCTGATAGACTCGAAGGTGCCATCACAGTATCAGCGTCTCGATAAAGATGCGAAGAGCGTAGTGAAGGTTGAGGTCCAGTCACCTCCCTTACACAAGCTTGACCAACCACAAACCGGTGCCGGTAACGCCCCGATGCCTGTCATCGTTTTGCCTTGGCGCTCGTCGTTCAGCCTCAGCCCTCGAAGTACCTTGGCAGTTCCCAGTTCGACGGACGGACGAAAGGGCTCTCTGTGTCCTCGGTATCCCAAGGAGTCGGAGGGTGACACGGCCTTCTTAGGTCAAGATTCTGCGGGCTCGGAATTGGCTGGTATTGGGGACCAGTTTCCGACACTGCAGGTACAGAACAGACAGCTGAGTTTCTCGTGAGAGGAGAGTTTTTTTTTGGGATCAAGCGGGATAGGGACAAGGGGCAAGGGGTTGATACAGGTAGATCGTGCTTTGTTTTTTATTATGTAGGTATGTCTAGGTATGATGTGTTGTGCCCAAGGGCAAACGTTCTATCCGCAAATCAAGTTGACCGGCTTTGCCTGACGCAGTGTTGATGCACTGTGTTGTGCTGAGCTTTCGGCCTCCTTCCTCGCTTTTGAGCGTCTCGGCCAGTATGTATAGGAAGATAACGTACCTGCGTATGGATGGGTTCCTAATCTCAACAGGTTTCAGTGCTATCCTTACGTTAGACCATAGTCACATAGAATTGGCAATCGTTCAAATGTTCTGGAGTTAGTCCAATGTCCCATTCCTGGCGTGGGTTCTGCTGCAGGCTTATTGTACATAGCCACTCACCCATGGCCGGCTCGCCCACGTGTGTGACTTGATGGATGTGATTTGTGATCGCTTATTGCCAGGCCCAGCCAATCAGTTTGCGCTGTTCTTGCTGGAAGGGTGTTGATGATAGTGAGGCAGATGGAATAGGGGCCGGTGAAGGTCTTTATTTTGCCTAGCTATTGTCCGAGTCTTGGAACTGGACAGGATGAAGGAGTGGGTAGGAATAAAGGTACGTGGGGAGGAGGGTGTCGTCTGACTGATGGGGGCAGAGGCGGAGAGCTAGGAGGTTGAATCGGCCGCTCTTGAATGAGAAATTGGAAACATTGGTAGGTAAGGTACCTTGGGTATCCCACACACGACGCCATCATGTATATGGAGGGTTGTAATCTGACGTTGGCAACTGCCATCGTGACCTACAACCAACAGAGCTCACGTCGCCGTTGGACCGACCGAAGGGCGGAGTGGGAGAGCCGAGTCCATTTCACCAACAAGGGATGCTGAAACAGAAGGTATACTATCAGTAGGAGTGCGGCGAAAGAGAGGCCGCAGCTCGGATACCAGCGGTTGACGGCGCGGGATTGAGGCGACCGGGGATCTTGCATCTACGCGCACAATGACGACTCGTACGCCGAGGGGCAGATGTGGTGGTTGCACGGCATACAGCGTGCATGGGAATGAGACATGGGCCCTCCTGCTGACCCAGATGTTCCCCGTAAAAGAGTGCTATTTTGCCAATACTGGTACCGTAGGTGCTTCTCGAAAATCACGCACCACGGCGATAGGTAATAGACAGCTGGTCCTGGAAACATGCAGGCAGTCTGCAAACATTCAACAAGCGGAGGTAACACGCGAAGTCAGCATGTTGCCGGTTTTAACCATGGGAATACGTCAAGGCAACAAAGTGCTCCGTATTCCCTCAAACGCGCGGCAAGCATTGATCTAGCGACTAGCAATAGGAATCGTAGGTGACGTGGAGGCAAAAAGTCCCTAGACGCAGTGCTAGTTGCAAAAGTTTTATAAAGAGAAGAAGAAAGGAACACAAGTTGAATTCGACAATTTTCTGGAGGATATCCTTTTTTCGGTGGTCTGTGCAGGATCCACTCCCGAGTCTCCAAGTGCAGTGGCCAGTGCTTCTAGGCAATGATCCGCCAACAGTGATCCTACCAGGCAGCGTCACGGGTTCTGGTACTCAGCCGCTGTCAGAGGGAGGAAATGGTGAATGGTCTTTCTTGTCTGACAGTCCTCCAGGCTAGATGCAGTCACCCGCTTTTTTGCGGAAGAGCCGTAATCGGGGGTCTGAGTGAGACAAGAAGAGAGCAGATGATGGGGGAATTAGGATGGTGGAACCCTCGCCCCCAAATCCGAATCAGAACTTTGAATGGCTTCACACACATACACACGTGGGAGGGATGCTGGATGCATATTGGCTACCCCCATTCAGCACACAGCCTTCGCTGATGTCGAAGCACGGGGCCATCATCCAGCTTTCTCACACCCACCGAGTCAACTGCCCGTGCCTCCTCTTACGATACGGGGAGACAAACACGATTCCACCCCCCTATTTGGCACCAATGTACCCTAAACCAAAGGTGTATAAAGATGCAGAAGGCCCCGTCTTATTGTAGGGGCCTCACCGACGCAAGTTGTGGTGAGGTTTAGCAGTCCGTGTCACGGGTATCAACGACGATCCCCGTCCCGGCGCCGGGCCCATGCAAATTGGACCGAAACTGGAAGACGAAAACAGGGCGAATCGTTGGCTGCAGCTCTTCCACCGACAACAGCGTCATTCGTAAACGTCTTGCCGCTTCCAAGCAGAGACTGAATCGATTCATACTTGCAGTCGCCAGTCCCTCCCCCAGTTTCCACTCTTCAAACCACAGGAGACTGAAATTTCTGGGCTCCTGCAGCCTCCATCCCTGCCAACCATTTGTCTTTCTCTGCTGTGGACTCTTCGAGACCCTCGGGCCTGTGAAACGGGCAACTATGTAAGAGCGTGTTCTGCATCAACCGCGCCCGCCAAGCAGTCTTGTCTTTTCTTCTATCCCTTTCCCCGAGCACAAATCACGGTTTGATGGCCCTCAGGCGCATTTTGGGCGTGGCCCTGCTGTTGCATGGCGTCATTGCCGGGCTGGCGGATTCGGCCAGCAATGCCCCGCGACAGCTGCACGGCCGGTTCCTGCATATCTCTGGTGAGGTACCAACGGCTCTTATCTCTTCGAGCCAGCTGCTGATTGTGTCCCGCCTTTTGTGCAACAGATATTCATCCCGATGAATTCTATCGAGCACACTCGTCGACGGACGAGGCCGAAGCCTGCCACCGCGGCGAAGGCCCCGCCGGCGTATACGGCGCAGAGACGTCTGATTGCGACAGCCCCTTCGCCCTTGTCGACGCGACCTTCAACTGGATACGCGCCAATCTAAAGGACAAGATCGACTTCGTCATCTGGACTGGCGATAGCGCACGCCACGACAGCGATGAGGATATTCCCCGGAACCAATCCCAGGTGATTGGCACAAATCGGTGGATCGCCGACAAGTTCCTCGACCTCTTCGCCCACCCCGAAGAGGGCCGCGGGCTCGAAATCCCCGTCGTGCCTACGCTGGGCAACAACGACATTTTACCGCACAACATCCTGTTGCCAGGCCCCAACACGTGGCTCCAGCACTATACCCAGATTTGGCATCACTTCATCCCCGAGGAGCAGCGCCACAGCTTCGGGTACGGCGGCTGGTTCTTCGTCGAGGTCATACCGAACCGTCTCGCCATTTTCAGTCTCAACACGCTCTACTTCTTCGACCGAAATGCTGGGGTAGATGGCTGCGCCAACCCGTCCGAGCCGGGTTACAAGCAGATGGAATGGCTCCGCATTCAGCTGCAGTTCATCCGACAGCGCGGCATGAAGGCTATGCTGATGGGACATGTCCCCCCAGCGAGGACCGACAGCAAGATGCTGTGGGATGAGACGTGCTGGCAGAAGTATACTCTCTGGCTCCAGCAGTATCGTGACGTCGTCGTCGCTGGGGTGTATGGTCATATGAACATTGACCATTTCCTAATTCAGGACACGCGCGATGTCGATCTAGCGCTAGTATCTGGACTCAGCGAAGAAACGATCGGGATACGCGAGGCCATGGAGGACGAGTTATCGATCGAGTCGGCTACCGACTACCTCCAGGAGCTCCGGAGCCGTTGGTCCAAGCTCGACCCCCCGCCTACATCACCTGCGAAGTCGGCCAGCCTGAAAGGTGGAAACCCTAAAAAGGGCAAGAAAAAGAAGGGTCGCAAAGGGGGCCACAGGAAGAAGAAGGGGGATGTTTGGGGCGAAAGATACCAGGTGTCTTTGGTGGGACCCAGCATCGTGCCGAATTATTTCCCAACTCTTCGTGTGGTCGAATACAATATCTCAGGACTGGAGCGTGCACCTGTTTGGGCCGGGGGGGCAGGGACTCAACCGCCTCCCGAGGTCGAAAAGGCTGCTCAGAAACATTTGGACCTGCGGGACATGACAGATGACATTGAAGCCGAACGCAACAAGAAGAAACACAAAAAGCCCAGCAAAGATAAGAAACCAAAGGACCCCAATCTCACCATCCCGGATCCTCCGTCAAAGACAGCTGCTCCCGGGCCAGGGTACTCGCCACAGCCGCTCAGCCTGACAGGATACACGCAGTACTACGCCAACCTGACATATATCAATAACTCAACACTCTCGTCCAGGACAGATTCTGAGCCTACGTTGGTGAAGTCGTGGGTAGACTGGCTTACACAGCGCTGGAGACAGGGCAAGCACCGCGGGAAAACACCGGACACGAAGAAACCGCAGCCGCGAGAATTTTACTTTGAGGTGGAATACAGCACTTTTACCGACAAAATCTACAAGCTGAAAGATTTGACGGTCAACAGCTATGTCGATTTGGCGTATCGGATGGGACAGACGGCGGGGAGGAAAGGTGTAGGGGCTGATCCGAGGAAGTGGGCGGAAACTGACGACGAGGACGAGGACACCTCCGATGAGGCTGAATGGGAGGAGGACGACTTCAGTAGTGATGAGGACGAGGAGTGGGATGAGAGGGGTGCTGTCGAAGCCGAGAGGAAGAAGAAGGGTAAAGGGAAGAAGCCCGGTGATAAGGGCAAGAAACACAAGAAGAAGAAGGGGTCGAAGAAGAATAAGGCGTGGCTACATTTCCTAGGTCATGCTTTTGTTGGCACAGTAGAAAAGCAAGAGTTGAAGAAACTCGACTAAGCATATTAGGAAGAATGGCGTTAGGGCTACAAGCATTTGGCATTTGGGTTGGCAATGTCTTTCCAGTAGGATACCTTTTGGTTTACATCGAATCAACTTGATACAACAAGAAAATACAATAAGATCTCATCAAAAGGAGTGACTGTTTATTTTGTCTGCACAGTTGAGACCTAGCCAATGGTCATCGTGGATTCTGGTATGATACCCCTGTTCCTCGACGCGTGGGCCACTTTAGCCTGCATGACCCAAGCTTTTCTCTTCCGGCCACCCCTGCATTCGCCATCTCTCCTGTAACCAAGTACCTCGGAGGGTACATCTCGACAACTACCAGTAGCACCGCAATTCCTGCCTTGTCCTCTGCTCCTCCGGTTTCTCCAGTTCAGTTTATTTAATCGCCAAATGCTGTCAGATCCCTAACATCAATTCAGCCCGCCCAGCGCGGCTGCAAATGCTGCGTCTCCCATTCCTCCTGCGCCTGCCGAGCAAGCTCCGTCGGCGGGCGCGTCGCTCTCGTATCACAATGCTCCTCCTTATTCTTTTAATACTACTCTTACTTCTCGTACCATTCTATGCCATCTACCGACCGCCCTCGCTGCTGATGCGCTACTTCGCCCAACGATGGACCGACGTGCTGTGGCGCATTTGGCTGCCACAGTCCAAGAAAATTGTTGCGCTGACAATCGATGACACGCCCTCAGATCATACACGCGACATCCTCGATGTGCTGCAGGCTGGAGGCGCACATGCCACCTTCTTTGTCATCGGCGGCCAGGTGGCTGGACGGGAGGATATACTACGCGAGATCGTGAGGGGCGGCCACGAGCTTGGGAACCACGGCATGCACGATGAGCTGGCGCGCGCACTGTCCGATGCCGAACTGGAAGGACAAATCAAGAAGGTCCAGGGGCTGATTGAGACGGCGTACCGTGCTGAGGGCAAGACTCCACCGGGCGAGGTGGATGGAAAGAGGAATTACTACAGGCCCGGATCGGGCTTCTTCAGCGAGCGGATGCTTGGAGTTGTACGGCGGGCGGGATATCATCTCGTACTGGGGAGCATATACCCGCATGATGCTCAGATCTCATGGCCGTGGGTCAACGCACGACATATTCTCAGCATGTTGAACCCTGGGGGCATCATTATCTGCCATGACCGTCGAAGCTGGACCATCCCAATGTTGAAAAAGGTGTTACCGCAGATGAGACGGAAGGGGTACAAAGCGGTGACGGTGACGCAGCTTTTGGACGAAGCGACAGGATGAAATATTCAAGATGCTTGGATTCACCAATATTGAGGTGCGGACAGTGAGGATGAGTTTCCACCGGTATTCGATTCTTCTATCCTGTGAGCCTCACCCACAGCTCCTTGGTGGCGGAAGACGACGTCGTTTCGAAAAAATAAGCGGCAGCTGCCCAACCATGGAAACCCCCTTCAACCGTGCTTGGACAGGGTGGAATAAAGCCGAGAGCCACAGTCTGATATACGCAACCGAGGGGCTCGCTCTTGAAGATTACCTGCATCTCGCCTTGCTAGGTTATCGACCGAGTATCGAGCTACCTGTAATGTTAATAAACAGCAAGCGCTGTAGCGCGAAAGGTGTAGAAGCCAACAGGCTTCGTGACCCCTTAACGAGATAAACACCGTCTACCTAACAAGGGTTTGTTAGGACGCCGTACTACTATAGCCGACAACCGCGATTGGGACTGTCCGGAGATACTCTTCACGCCCTATGAATGACGAATGTTATCCGGATGGATCTTGCCCCGCACCGACACCGGGGCCTGGATTCGGAGGGTTCTCCTCAGCGGGGAACTCCCTTGACTGTGGATCTGAGCCCTGATTCATAATCATATCTATACGTCTAAGTCCCAGTTGCTTGTTGGATAGATAGATCTTTCTCGGCTTCAAACACCCTATTTGCTGTGCTGCACCTCTTCAAAAGGCACAGAATGGCCAACCCCGCTCCCGAGAAGAGCTCCAAAGAGCTCGCTGAAGCTTTCAGCAATGGACTATCCCTCGCATCCCGTTCGGTACATGCAGACGACTACATCAACAACCACCAAGCTGTTGCACCACCGTTGCACGTTTCTACAACGTTCCGCTACTCCCGAGACCCAGACAATCTCGTCCCATGGTCAAACCACAACGTACGGCACCAAGCCCCTAAGAATCTGCCCAGATAACCTTACCATACTGAAACACAACAGCCAACTGCCCCCCATGATTCACACATCTATTCGCGTGACAGCGCCCCAAACACGACGCGCTTCGAGGCCATCCTCTCAGCCCTCATCGGCGCCCCCTCTCTGACGTATGCCTCGGGACTGGCCGCCTTCCACGCCATGGTGGTCTTCCTCAACCCCAAGCGCATTGCTATCGGCGGCGGTTACCACGGTTGCCACGGCGTGATTGGCATCATTCGTAAGCTCAACGGACTCCAGCAGCTGGAGCTCGAGAGCGACGCCGACATCACGCTGCTCCAAACGGGAGATATCATCCACGTCGAAACCCCACTGAACCCCTCGGGCGAGGCCCGCGATTTGACTTACTATCGTCGTTTGGCCGACGAGCGCGGCTGCTACTTGACAGTGGATGCGACGTTTGCGCCGCCGCCCCTGCTAGAACCGTTTCAGTTCGGCGCCGATATGGTCATGCATAGCGGAACAAAGTACTTTGGTGGCCACTCCGATATGCTCGCGGGGGTGTTGGCGGTGCGACCGGACCGGTCAACTGAGTGGCTTGCGGGGCTTAAGGAAGAGCGCCTGTATATTGGGGGTGTGATGGGTAGTTTGGAAGGATGGCTGGGTGTGCGCAGTCTGCGGACGCTGGAGCTTCGCGTGACGCGCCAGAGCTGGAATGCGCAGCATCTGGTGGACTGGCTGGCCGCGGAGCTTCGCTCGGGGACGGGTGTGGTCGCTGAGCTGGTGGATCGTGTGCAGCATGCATCGCTCCAACCCGAGGCGGTGGTAGCCGATTCGTGGCTACGCAAACAGATGCCTAACGGCTATGGGCCTGTATTCGCGGTCTGGATGAAGGAGGAGACTATGGCGAAGCGGTTGCCGAGCAAGCTTCATCTTTTCCACCACGCTACCTCTTTAGGTGGTGTAGAGAGCTTGATTGAGTGGAGGGCCATGTCCGACCAGAAGTGCGACAAGAGGTTGTTGCGGGTCAGTATTGGCGTGGAAGGGTGGGAGGATCTCAAGGATGATCTCATCCAGGGTTTCAACGCTTTGAAGGCTTAGACAATGAATGCAGACAGAAGACAAATCCGAAGCCACATGATCCCACGCTGCCAGCAGTAGTATTCCCAGTTTGGATTCCGTGCGCGTATTCTCATAAGATCTGTGTCTTCAACAGAGTATACACGCCAAAAACGAACCCCTGACACCAGCTGATCTGTTCAGACGCCTACCTTGAAGGATCTTCCGCTTGCTGTCTTGCGCTCTTTCTCCTCGCTGTCTGGGCGGGCTCTCCGGAGAACCTGGAGGAAGTCCGCCGTCCGCCGTCTCATACGGGAGTGGATATATGCCTTCAAAACCAAGTTAGAGTGGCTCGAAGATAGCTGCCTTGAAGACTGTGAACCCACCTTAGAGGCTTTGATGTGGTAGTGGAAATAGTCACGAAATGTCTGGATGTGGGAGATGACGTCCGCCATGCGCTGAGGGGTCAGGTGTCGGGGGAACAGGACTGTCGGTTTGTCAGCAAACGCCTCAATCTCAACAGCCACTGCGAGCCTCGCATACCAAAGGTGACGTAGCCAATTTCTCCTGTGCCCGTATTCTTGACGCCGGGTACACCTTGGAGCTCGAGAGGCGGATCGTTTCGGAACAGTACCTGGGGCGCGTTCTGAATAGCGCGTCGCCGGGCATCGACGAATTCTTGGATGAAGATCTTTCCGTAAACCCGATCTGTCTCCTCCCTGAAAACGGTGCTGAAAATAACCGTCACCCGGTCGTGGCTAGCCTTGACATATATCCCCTCCTCCTCGCGGTAGTGGATTGCCTTGACCTCACCGCCCTCACGCACACCCTGTGGCGCCTCCTCGGAAGTAAACTTGGCGGCTTCTTCTCTAAGCTGATAGTGTTCTTGGTAGGCTTGCTCAAACGGCGCGGCCATGGCGTTGCGCTTCAGGAGGGAGATCTTGCTAACTAGCTCGTCGCGCTCCGCTGTGGAGGGATCAGTCGCAGGAACACATGGTTTCCGAGGGAGGAGCAAGATACTGACCCTGTTCGGCCGGTAGGTTTTCCAAGTCGACCAAAACCGAGAAGTCGTAACCTGGCTCAGGGGGAACCACGTAGGACCCGTATTCCCTGTTAAGCACCTGCTCGGCACCGTAGCGCACGAGATCCTTGTAGCACCGGATCTGGATCGATACCATAATCTTGAACTTGGTCTCGGGTGTCGAGATGTGGAAGATGACACCGTCGAAGTCGGAGACGGTTTGGTCAATAGACACGGGTGGCGCCCTGTCCAAGAGGGGGATGTTAGTGCTGAGCAGTGGAGGGGCGCTTTTCAGGAAGCCGTACCCGGAGAAACGCTCCGTGAGCACCGACTGTATCAGCACATTCTGATAGTCGAGCAACAACATTCTGAGAAGCGACGCGTGTAGCGTTGTGAGCTGGTTGTTGAAGTCGTGGTGGGGCCTGGCAGCTACGTTGGCCGTGGGGAGGCTGACGTTGTTGCACTGCGGGCACCGCGGAGGTCTGTCGCACCCAGGGACCCCAGACAGCCCCGCATGGATCACAGCCACTTCCACTCCTTGACAATTGACGGCAAATGTGGCTTGTGCTCTTATCTTATCGGCCCCAAAAAAAGTTCTGAGAAGGCACATCCCACCCTTGACTAATCGCGAAAGTTGAGAAACGATCTTCCTTTGGAGTTGGGCATTTTGCGATCTCTCCTCACATCTGATCGTCAACATGGTGAAATCCTACCTGTAAGTTCTAGGGCACGCCCAGTTGCCTGGCACCCCCTGAATCCCTACTGATTGGCCTTTCTAGCAAATTCGAGCCCCTCAAGTCATTCGGTCTCGTCGCAACCAGCTCCTCGAATATCGTCTGGTCCTCGAAAGACAAGTCGGGGAGCGGCGCGGGCCAGGCAATTGTTGCCGCAAACGAGGAGGTTCTCGTATGGGACATCAAAAAGGGCGAGCTTCTCGGCCGTTGGAGGGATGAAAACAACAAGGCGCAGGTGACTGCCATTGCCCAGAGCAAGACCGACGCGGACGTTTTCGCCGTTGGTTACGAGGATGGCAGCATACGGCTGTGGGATAGTACGATTGCTACGACGGTAGTGAGCTTCAATGGCCACAAGTCCGCCGTCACTATGCTAGCCTTCGACAAGACTGGCGTACGGCTGGCCAGCGGCGGCAAAGACACGGATGTTATTATCTGGGATCTCGTTGCTGAAGTGGGCCAGTACAAGCTACGGGGGCACAAGGACCAGATCACCGGGCTGCGGTTTGTCGAGCCCGAATCGCAAATTCCGGACGGTGATGGGGAGGAGGTCATGGTTCTTGACAACGAGGCATCAGAAGGCTTTCTATTAACAACCGGGAAGGACGCCCTCATTAAATTATGGGATCTTTCGTCGAGGCACTGTATCGAGACGCATATCGCCCAGACCCATGGCGAATGCTGGGCCTTGGGTGTCTCTCCTGACTTCACTGGCTGCGTGACAGCTGGAAACGACGGCGAAATGAAGATCTGGTCTCTGGATATCACAGCACTTGCCTCTTCGGCGCAAAAAGTCGACCTCTCACAGGCCGTAAAATTTCTTCACGATAGGGGGACATTGCATAGGCAAAGCAAAGAAAGGGCGGTCGAGGTTTCCTTCCACCCGCGGCGCGACTACTTCGCTGTCCACGGTGTCGAAAAATCGGTGGAAATTTGGAGGATACGCACAGAGTCAGAAATCAAGAAGGCCATAGCGAGGAAGCGGAAGAGAAGGAGAGAAAAGGTCGCCAAAGACAAAAAAGTGGGCGGGGATCTCGACATGGAGGATGAAGACAAGGGCGACGATGTCGCCAGTGCCGACATTTCCGATGTCTTTGTACAACATGCCATTGTCAGGACTACAGGTAAGGTCCGGTCAGTTGACTGGGCTACAAGTCAGGGAAAGAAAGACCTGCAACTCCTTGTCGGGTGTACCAACAACCTCCTCGAGATGTATAGCATCGTGGGCAGGGACAAGCTCAAGTCCAAGACCGACTCCCCCGATTACAACAGAGCTCTCGCTATAGAGCTTCCTGGGCATCGGACAGACATCCGTGCCCTATCCATCAGCTCTGACGACAGGATGCTGGCATCTGCAGCCAACGGTTCGCTGAAGATCTGGAACATCCGAACCTCTACCTGCATCCGAACATTTGAGTGTGGCTACGCCCTCTGCTGCGCGTTCCTCCCTGGCGACAAGGTAGTCGTGGTTGGTACAAAGGAGGGCGAGCTTCAGCTATACGATGTCGCTTCCGCAGCGTTACTTGAGAGTGTCAATGCGCACGAGGGCAGCGCTATCTGGTCGTTACAAGTCCATCCGGATGGCAAGTCGGTTGTTTCCGGCGGCGCTGACAAGACGGCCAAGTTTTGGGACTTCAAAATTGTTCAGGAGCAGGTGCTTGGAACAACAAGGACCACACCGAAACTTAAACTCGTCCAATCGAGGATACTCAAGGTGTCTGACGACATTCTCAGCCTCCGCTTCTCGCCTGACTCCAAACTTCTCGCTATTGCGCTCCTTGACAGCACTGTCAAGGTCTTCTTCACCGACTCTCTTAAGCTCTACCTCAACCTCTATGGCCACAAACTTCCTGTCCTCAGCATGGACATTTCGTATGACAGCAAACTTATCGTGACAAGTTCTGCTGACAAGAACATACGGATATGGGGTCTCGACTTTGGTGACTGCCACAAGGCACTATTCGGCCACCAGGACAGTATTCTGCAGGTAGCTTTTGTACCGCATAACTCGGATGGCAACGGGCATCATTTCTTCAGCGCTGGCAAGGACCGCTCCATAAAGTACTGGGATGGCGACAAGTTCGAGCAGATTCAGCGCATCCATGGCCACCACGGGGAGATCTGGGCACTCGCCGTCAGTCGCTCGGGTCGCTTCTTTGTAAGCGCAAGTCACGACAAGAGCATCCGCGTCTGGGAGGAAACGGATGAACAAATTTTCCTCGAGGAAGAACGCGAGAAGGAAATCGAAGAACTTTACGAAAGTACTCTCACCACGTCTCTAGAGCAAGACCCTGATGCGGAGGATGCAAAGAGAGAGGTTGGTGCGGCAACCAAGCAGACAGTCGACACGCTTATGGCAGGCGAGCGCATCGAAGAAGCGCTCGAGCTTGGCACGGCAGATCTCAACGCTGTGCGTGAGTGGGAAGAGATGCAACGAACAAACCCTAACGCGGCACCACCGCAGCGGAACCCCATCTTCGTCATGCTTGGCAACATCTCTGCCGAAGCCTACGTCATGAATGTCCTACAAAAGATCAAAGCTGCAGCCTTACATGATGCGTTGCTCGTGCTGCCATTTGCATCAGTGCCGATGCTGTTCACCTTCCTCAACATCTTCGCAAAGCGCTCCATGAACATGCCGCTGACATGTCGGATCCTGTTCTTCATGCTGAAAACGCACCACAAGCAGATCGTGGCGAGCAAGACAATGAGGACTATGTTGGACGGGATCAGGGCCAACTTAAGGGAGGCGCTGAAGCGGCAAAAGGACGAGATGGGCTACAATATCGCGGCCCTGAAAGTGGTAGGAATGCAAATGGCCGATAACAGTATCAAGGGCTTTGTGGATGAGAAGTGGGACGAGGAGCGGGAGAAGGAGGAGGGGGCGGCTGTTCGGAAGAGGGCATTTGTTCATGTGTCGTAAGCGGTCAGTCCGATGCAGTCGATATACCAAGTCAATTAGTTGGGATAAAACTGTTTGATTGTTTACCGAGATGGTCTCTTATGATATGTTATGTCTGGTTGGCTACCTACAATTGCGTATCAACGTGCCTGCAAACCAACGAGTTGATTCCGGCTATGAACTTGTCTTACAACTCCACGCTCGGCCTGCGTTCTCTACTTAGAGAAAATGTAAGCAACGCCTTGGACATTGCAGTCCGTGACCCTTTAGTTGGGTCCCATGCGCATACCTGATTAAAGTTCAATAAGATAAATGCCCTATCTGTACAACTAAAAGAAGAAACCTAGCACCCGAAAGGGAATAGAAAGTAATTACGCCCACATACTTATCAACACAGCTCAGTCTTCTTCTGAGTCGACTGTCGATGCATCGAGCATTTGCTTGTCTCTGGCTTCCGCCCCGCCACTCTCCGGAGTCGCGTAAAGGGTACTGGCAGTAGACTCGCCGTCAACAACCGGCTCTTCGCTGCCAGGTGAAGCATCGGTATTCCGTTGCGTGCTTCCCGTGGCTGATGGCCGTCCGCCTTTCGGGGGATAGACGGTAGCGGGTTGAATGGCCTGCGTCGGGCGTGCTTGAGAGCTCGGCGCGGGATTTCTATTCACGGCCGTGGTTCCTAGCTCCGTCGGCCAGAGGGAAGACGCCTTGGGTTGTTGGGATGGCGGATGGACAGCCTGGGCCGGACTTTGAGATATGCCGCCCTTGGGACGACCGCGCCCCCGAGAAGCAGATGTTGTTTCGGCGGGTGGCGTCGAGAAGGCCCCGGAGCCTGGGAAGGGCTCCCGCGGCCGCGGGTTGTGAAACCTGTAGCGGAGTGCAGGCGGCTGTTTAGCGGGAGCAACAGGAGCGGCGGGAGGTGGTTTCGAAGTGGAACTGGGAGGAGGTGGCTGTATGTAGGGAGACCGATAGGCGACATCCTGGTGTGTTGGTGGCGGAGCATATCCGTTGGATATGACTGGCGTTGGTTGATTAGGTGGTGGTCCGTTGGGCGGCGGCGGAGGGCGCTCGGGTAGAGGGAAGCCGCCGGGCTTACCGGGAGGAGGTCCGTAATATAGAACCACCCACGGCGTAGCTCCCCCGGCTGAAGGTGGAGGATAGCCGCCGACGGCCGAGGGATGTTGTAGAAATACACCAGCTACAGGGACCTCTCCGGCATACACAACATGATACGGAAATGGCGGCTTTGAAGGCGCCTGTGCCTGTGCCTGTGCTGGAGCTGGAACTGGGGTAGATGGGGATTGGCTGGGGGGCGGTTGAGTATATACATGTACTGCTTTCGTAGAGCCGGGAAGAGAGGGAGATTGTTCTCCAGGAGGACCAGGGGCCGGGGCCGGCTGTATGGGAATCGGGTGTCTACAGACTGGGGCAACGTGCTGGACGGGGTGTTGAGCTTGTGGGAGAACTAGCGCCGAAGGAGCGAGCTCGCCCTCGTCATTGACCCGCGTAACAAGCCCTCGAGCAGCAAGCCACTTCTGCTGCTCCTCTAGCAGCCGAGCATCTTTCTCCAGATCTGCAGCCGTCTTCGGCTGCGGCTTCGGTGGCGGCGGTGGACTTGGCGGCGGCGGCGGCGGCGGAGGCTTCGGCAGCTCTATGCCGGTTCCATCTAGAATCTTCACCCGGCTCTCCCACCAACTCGAAATGGTTGCAATGGGAATTTTCCAGAATTCAGCTATAATTTATTAACATTATTCTTGTAATGAATTCAACTGTAAAGACGTAACATTACCTGCTTCGGCATAGGTTGGAGCACGGAACCAGGTCAGCTTGCCGTCCGCGCCTCTCTCGGGCTCATCCCAGGCTGGGTCATGTTGACCTATACGGCGCCTCGCTACCCGTCTATACTCACGCACATCTGGAATCTTATGTTTCAGGAGATACATGATGACTTCAATTTTGCGCTCCTAATGGCAAATAACCGTTAGTTATTCCTCTCTCAAGCTTATTTCGGGGGAGGGAAATGTCTCAGGCATGGCTGCTCGCCCTTGAGATACCCAGAGCGGCCATAAAAGACCAAAACGGGTGTTAAAAGACGGTGATTTGACATACTCGCGTGTAAGAGCGCTCCAGACGCGTCTTCGGTTTGTCGAACGTCCAAGACTGGACGCGTTCTGACAGCGGTTTAGGTTTTGGGCCCTTCCGCTTCTTTTCGACTCCGCCAGCAAGTACTCCGCCAGCCGGCGGCTTCTCCTTTCTAATGGGTGGCATGGTTGTTGACCTTCCGTCTTATACGCAAGGATGAGTTGCTACTGGTTGCCAATTCAGATTTGTGAAATTCAGAAACTGCTCGGGTTACGAGTGGCTCGTGCACACCGTCTCTTAGCGTGATATAACCAAACCAACATCAAGGCCAAACTCTGCAATACTCTTCTGCACGCCTAGAGTTCCAATAGATCCAAAACAAAATTTAGAACTAGGGTAGTGAGCTAGTAGCAGCAGTAGCAAAAAGAATGAAGTATTGAGTTTCGGTTGTTTGATGGGAATGGCAAAATGATCTGCCCAGTAACAGGATTGAACTGTTGACCTTCGCATACTTTGTAATGATAGGATACCATTATTAGTACGACGCTCTAACCAGCTGAGCTAACCAGGCTTGGTGTTATTGAGGTCAAGACAAGCAAAGCGTGCCCTTGATGGTAGCCAGAGAACAGTTGCCGGCTTGGGCTTTGTTCCTTCCCAGTTTACCTCGCACTCAATATCCACACCCTTGATACTCCTCAGACTACAAGCTTCGCCTCTGTCTCCGACATCTCTAGGTATCTTACCGATTTATCAGGAGGAGGAATCAATTGACGGCTTGAGTAAGACGCTACGTAGGAGCCACGAAGCCGAGAGTGAAATACATGGTACCACTATCAGGAGAGCTGACAGGGTTCCGTCCTCTAGGAGGGAATGGCCCCTGGCTGTCGAGTGCAAACGGGGGCAAATGATTTCTACCAATTCAGGCTCGTGACGGGATGGACTAAAGCCACGGATACTTGTACGCTAAGAAACATGTGAGAAACATGGCGCATGGCGCAAAGTCTACAGCACAGCGGATCCGTCTCAATACGTTCATTCGCGTATGGAATCTATTGATAACTATCTGCACCAGTTCCACCCCAGTGCCCTCCAATCCTCGAGAGCAATCTCCGTGCCCTAAATCCCTAGTATGCGGCCCTTATCCCACTTCCCTCTTGCCCAAGCCAAAAAGACATTATCGACGTCTATATTAATTCAGGAAAAGAAAAGATGTTGAAATTCTTTTGTTTTCCCCGTAACGCCGATGCTATTATGTCGTTGCCCAATGGGTATCGCAAAACGTCATGAACTTGGCCTTTTTGGCTCATGCATGTCTTTGTTGAAAGACTCGACCGCCCGCTCCCAACACCCCCTCTTTCTGAATGTGGCGGGTTTTTATGTTCGTTAAACTCCAAATCATGAACCCGCCGTCCGAGGTAGGAAAAAGGTAAAAGCCATCTTAGCCGAAAAACCACAGTAACATCATGGTGGATATATGTCTAACCGCCTACCCAGGTTTGTTGAGAACCGTACGCCTATAATGCCGTGATCATGCCCGAAATAAGAAAAGGAAAGATGAATCGCCACAAGGACAAGCAAGAATCACGCCTGCAGGAGAAGTTGAATCGCCTGCAACGCTGATATCTTGACTTAGAACTTGAGAGCCTTCGGCTGCTCCCAGGTAAAGCTCTGGTTGGTACCAAAGTGGCCGTTCTTGGCCGTCTGGAAGTAGATGGGCTTAGCCAGGTCAAGCTCCTTGACAATGACACCAGGACGGAGGTCAAAGTTGGCACGGATGATCTCGACCAGCTCAGAGGAGTTCTTCTCTGAGGTGCCATAGGTGTCGACATAGATGGACAGAGGCTCGGCGACACCGATGGCGTACGAGAGCTGGACAAGGGCACGGCGAGCGAGGCCTGCGGCAACAATTGACTTGGCGATCCAACGGCCAACATAGGCGGCGGAGCGGTCGACCTTGGAGAAATCCTTGCCAGAGAAAGCACCACCACCGTGGGCACCCCAGCCACCGTAGGTGTCGACAATGATCTTGCGGCCGGTCAGACCGGCATCACCCTGGGGACCACCAATGATGAAGAGGCCGGAAGGTTGGATCTGGTGATGAAGTTAGCCAACAGCTGTCAAAAATGGGCAGTGCTCATCTTACGTGATAGACGGTCTTGTCATCGAGGTACTTGGCGGGGATCGTGGTCTTGATGATCTTGTCCAAAATCTCCTTACGGAGCTGCTCAGTAGTGATATCCGGGCTATGCTGGGCAGAGACGACGACGGTGTCGACACGGAGGGGAACAACAGCGCCGTTGTCATGCCTATACTCGACGGTGACCTGGGTCTTGGTGTCGGGGCGCAACCAAGGAAGGGAGCCGTCGCGACGAGCAGCAGACATGGCAGCGTTGAGCTTGTGGGCGAGCTGGAGAGTGAGGGGGAACAGCTCGGGGGTCTCATCGGTAGCATAGCCGAACATGATACCCTGATCACCGGCACCGAGGTTCTCCAGGCGGTCGTCGAGATGGAGGCCCTGGGCAATATCGGGAGACTGCTCCTCAATGGCGACGAGAAGGTTGAGGGTCTTGTAATCGAAGCCCTTGGAGGAGTCATCATAGCCGATATCCTTGATGGCGTTGCGGACAACCTTCTGGTAGTCAATCTTGGTCTTGGTGGTGATTTCCCCGAAGATCATGACCATGCCGGTCTTGGTGGCCGTCTCGCAAGCGACCTTGGAGAGGGGGTCATCGGCCAAGCAGGCATCGAGAATGGCATCCGAGACCTGGTCGGCAATCTTGTCGGGGTGTCCTTCACCGACAGACTCGGACTATCGGGATTGTCAGTCTCGGAGAAACTCCTTTCCGGCTCGCGGAGCCCAACTTACGGTGAAGAGGAAGGTCCCCTCATTGTAGTGCTTCCACCCGCTCACACCGTTGGCGTCGACTCCATTGGTACCGTTGGTGGCCATTTTTTCCTAGGAAATGAACTAGAAGCATGTTAGTGCTGCCTTTATTCATATTCTTCCGCACTCGAATGCTGCCGCCGGGGTTTGAGGGTCTCGTGAAAAGGCCAGGTCTGGCTCGACAAGCGATCGAGTGTGCCCCCTACCCAGTCGTAGAACAAAGAAGGGGATACAGATGCAAGGGAGTGGTATATGGAGGGAGTATATAGGCCGAGCCCCAAAGGTTGCAGTGGTTCACTAGGGACAGGTGTGACAAAAGACGAGGAAACGGCTTCAAGTGTCCGAAAAACAGCACTTCGTCTTGCGCATTGGGGGATTTGGGTACTCACATTCGTGCCAAAAGCCAGCTGAAACAAGAGAACGAGGTACAGGGAATAGAGGACGAAGAGGAGCGGCAGGTTTTCGCACTAATTACCAGAACGCTTGAAAGAAGTCGTCGGGAAGAGAATGTGAAAGTGGTCGGGGGGTTGCGGGAGTATTTGAGGAATTTGTGGAAAAGACGGCCGGGGTCGGCCACTTTTCATCGCGAGGCTGGACACGGGATAACGGGTAGAAGAATACCTTCGTGCCGAGCCGCCCCACATAAAACTAACGCTGCGTCGCAAGCCATTGCCAAAGAGGGGTCGTGAAACTTTCATATTTTATTCAAAGTAATATGAAAAGGAGCAAAAAACTCCCGGGAAATAGTTCTAGAGGTTTTGAAAGCTCTCTTACGTATCTTACAGGGGCACTTTTGATCTCTTCTCAGCACGCTTCAGAATATTCTGTACAGCACCATGCCGGTGAGGTACCCGTTACTTCGGGCTTGGGAGACATTCGTCAAATTGCGCCATCAGGGGCCTCGTTGGGTCCTCTCACCCCATTTGCGCCATTGATGGGACCTGCTTCCCCTCGACCCCACTGAGGGGTATCGTCTTTTGCCATCGGAAAAAAAAAGCCCTGCATTCGCTGACAGTCCGGTAGGAGCCAGACGGCGGGGGACCCGACAGCACCTTGATGATATCAGTCTGCTTTTGCAACAAGAAAGCATTTGGAAAAAGGCCAGCCCACGTCCCATGGTACAGCGTGACTGAATCAAACAGAACACCGACTGCCAATCGCTTTCTCGGTTCCAACCAAAAACCAGGAGCCCCAAACACCAGCAAACATGAGCAAATATGGGGTGATGGTGATGGGCCCCGCGGGAGCCGGCAAGGCAAGTAGACCCATCCACAAGCCATTCTCGGCAGTTTGATTTGCGTCCCGCGCAACGCTTCTGACGCCATTCCCTCCAATCTAGTCGACGTTCTGCGCGTCTCTTATCACGCATCTGCAGCTGAACAGGCGTTCCGCCTTCTACGTAAACCTTGACCCCGCCGCCGAGTCGTTTGAGCATACGCCGGACCTCGATATCAAGGACCTGATCTCGCTCGAAGATGTGATGGAGGAGATGCAGCTCGGCCCCAACGGCGGCCTGATATACTGCTTCGAGTTTCTCATGGAGAACCTCGACTGGCTCACCGAGGGGCTCGACTCCCTCACTGAGGAATACCTCATCGTCATCGACATGCCTGGCCAGATCGAGCTCTACACCCACATCCCCATCCTTCCCAGGCTGGTCAGATTCCTCACGCAGCCAGGCGCCCTCGACCTTAGACTTTGCGCCGCTTACCTGCTGGAGTCAACATTCATCATCGACCGTGCAAAGTACTTTGCCGGATCGCTGAGCGCCATGAGCGCCATGATCATGCTCGAGGTGCCCCACCTCAACATACTCAGCAAGATGGACCTCGTCAAGGGGCAGATAAAGAAGAAAGAGCTCAAGCGATTCATCACGCCGGATACATCGCTCCTGGAAGACGACCCCGCGAGGCCCGTAACAAAGAAGGCCGAATTGGATGTTGACATCCATGGTTCCGACCCCAGGAACAAGGACGCCATGATGTCCGGCGCGTCGTTTCAGCGCCTGAACACAGCCGTTGCTGGCCTCATCGAGAGCTTCAGTATGGTCAGCTACCTCAAGCTAGACTGCACGGACGAGGACAGTGTTAGCGCCATCCTCACCTACATTGATGACTGCATACAATTTCATGAGGCTCAGGAACCGAGGGAACTTCAAGATGAGGAAATGGAAGAAGAGTAGGTTGCGCCTGAACATATTGGGATGAAGGCGCGTAGCGTAGGTTTTTTTTTTAGTGTATGTTGCTTGGTATGCGTGCCGTGTCAACCAAAAAGGATTCCGGGGAAATAGGTATGCATAGCGTTGGCGTTCGGATGTACCAAGAAACTTGTTCTGCTCTTACCACCTGCTCCCTGTCCTCCGAAAAGACAAACAACACCGGCCGCTCGTGCCCGGTAACCATGAAAATGCGCGATAATTTCAATATGTAGAAACTCCGTAACGCCATAACCGCGATGCTCCCTCCCTTCTATGCCCATGCCCATGCTCATCCCGTTCGATCCACATAGTCGGTCAAGTCCTCCTCCTGCCAGTACCAGCCATCCTCCTCGCCTTCTCAATGTCGTCATATTTCCGGTACTCGCGCATGAAAACCTCATGGATCATAGCCAAAAAGCTCAGTGCCTGACTGCCCAGCACAGCCGCGTCGCGAGCGCTCTGCTCCAGACCCCGCTGCCAAACTATTGCGCCCAATCCCAGGACGATGGACCAGAAGATGGCGCGGAATGCGAGGCGTGTCCAGAACAGCATGATCCGCTGCATATATGAGAGAAGCTGGACCACAAAGACGACGAACCCGAGCACAAAGATGAGCACCACCGCGTCGGGACTCCCTGCAAGCGCTTGCACAACGCGGCCGATCAGTGGAGTGACGATGGCGTACATTTGGGCGACGAGGGGGGCGAGGAGCGCGGTGACCTGGCGGAGGAACTGCTGCGCGGGCGAGGACGGGTCGAGGAGGTAGTCCTGGAGGAAGGCGAGAACAGGCTCTGGGAGGAGGCCTAGGTGCGAAGGAGGTCAGTCGCTGGGCTATCTCACGGCGCTCCTGAACCAACGGAAAGACGCCGAGGCGCTGGTTTGGGATAAGGGTTTGTTTTTGCAGAGGGCAAGATGCAAGCTGCCATGTTGTGCAATCGCGTGGATGATGCAGCTAGATGAGGAGGCCAGTGAACCTAAAAAAGTATCTTACTCTTCAAAATTCCCAGCACCCACTGGGCTGGAAAATCCATCTTTGCGATCCGGCTGTATTGTACTGCGTGTAGTCACGGTGAAGGGAGGTGAGACGGTTGGTGTTTTTGGAGAGCTCTCGTGGGCAGTTTAGACGACGCGAAGACACGGGCCAATGATTAAGGTGCGAGAGAACTGTGGTACGTTCTTCCACCATTACAATCCAGCCCCGGCAGCCTTGAGAACCTGCATAATCTGATGAGGGTGCTTAATTCACCCAGTGATTCTGGCATCACGGGTTGCTTTATAAAATCTTTGTTGTCCTGAGCTTTGGACCACCCAACATTTGAAGCCCAAGTGGGTTGAGCACTTGGAGCCAGGATGGAACACCTTCTTGACTCCTTGCCGGCATCGAAACACACCAACGCGATATTGCGTTGAGAAGAAACACCCCCAGTGGGAATCCGTATTGGCTCGTATGTACAACAGTTAATGTATTTCCAGATGCGTGTAGCAAGGTGGTTCTGCTGAAGAGCCTCGCTTCTGGGTCCCTAAAACACACTAACTAGTACCCAGCTCTCCATCACTGACACCGGATATCGCACCCTTTTCTTCCCCAGCTGTAAGAGTGATCTCATGCATTTGCTCGTGATGCATCCTTCGGTCCTTGGCAGCTATCAGGGTTGCTGGTAGCAAGGCTTACAATGTTAGGAATCAGTACATGAAACTGCCGGTTTCATTGTGTCTTTTCGGCTTTCTTCGCCTTCTGCGCTCTGAACTTGGTGACTTCAATCTCGACGGCCTTGTCGACGCGGGTTTTGAGCTCTGGGCGATAACCGATCATAAAGAGGAACTCGAGCCAAACAAACAGCGGCGCGAGAAAAATGGCTTGAAAGAGGTTATCTAACAAAGCCGGCGCCCTCCCCTCGTACTTTCCGTGGCCCACAAACTGCAGAACCCAGCTCACGATATGCGTGGCGATGGCAATCTGGGTTATGGGAGCGGAGCTCTCGATTCGGAGATAGTTGGTACCCGCGGCCGCGGCGAGACAAATCAACGCCAAGGCCGTACCAGCAACAGGCTCTAGGAGGACGTAGAGCGCCCCCCATATCAGCGCCGCAAACGTACCCAGATTTGGCTGAAGGTATGAGAGCTGAAGCCACGACGGAAGGGTGAAGAGTGGCCCGGTGTTTGACGCCTATACATATTAGGACCCGCTTCGGCGCTCCGGAAACGGCGAACATACAATCTCAAATGCCGAAAAGAGGATTAGGGGCACACATATCATATGAATGATAATGTTCACCTTATTGGAGTGGTATGCGCCATACTGATTGACGGCAATCTTGGTCAGCCACCGGTCTCGACGTATGTTGGATATCTGAGGGGTCAACGGTACCGAGTACTGGGTCATGGCCCCAGCCTTGCCGAAGACTAGGGTGTGCCGCTTTCTCGGGTTCAAGGGATGGGAGGTCAACACTTACAAATATCAGATGCTTTTCGAGATCGAGGGACATGATGTACGTTTATTTTTTCGGGGACTGAGGCTTTCCGTTGCGCTCCCTTTGTTGCTGTTTCGACAATCTAGGCATTGACTACAGGAAACAGATACGGCGGAGATAGATACTCTTCCTATCTTCAAGGTAAGGCAGAACGGGAGGGGCGGTATTATTCGTTAGGGCTGCAAACAGCCGATAAGGAGATTGATGAGCTGGCAGTTCGACTCTGGTGGTTTGACCGATTCGCGGCGCGTCACGCGACCCTTGCTGGGAAGCTAAAACTTAAAACAGACACCCCGTGCCTCGGATGACATGGTGGGATGGTGGGTGGGGTTCCTCAGCTCCCGCAAATCATTGATTGCCGCGAGGAGGGGGTGGATGGTTTGGTTCACTGCCAACACGGCCCAAGTACAGCACATATGATGATCTATGGGCAAAAGAGCAACAGAATTGATCCTTTGCTCACAGAGGGGCGGAGAGACATCAGTACGGGGCATCGGTAGCTAGATGTTTCTGAGGCCCTCTGTTCCCTCTGGAATGCCAATAAAACGGTCTGTAAATGTTGGGCCGCGAATGGCTGTCCCTGTGTCATTCAAGATCAAATATCTCGCATCAATCTTATTCAACAATAGGTACCTACCTACGTACTTGCTGCTGACTTTCGGCACAGGTGCTTCAACAAGCGCCAAGTCCTCAAGGAAGCTTCCCTGTTCCTGCAGCTGACGCACGGGCCTTGAAGCTAAGGCTGCCCATCAATTTTCCGTGTTCCGAATGCGTCAGCCTCGTACAATCGCAACTTCTCGACGCGAACCCACTCGGCGTCGCAATCTTCAAAAACAGCAACCGCCGACGCCCATCTCCATCGCGAATGAAGCAACGGTTGACCAAACAATAGAATACACCACATAATAGACGCCCTCGAGATACACGATACGATTAGCGCCACAACGCGCAGACACCCCAGAGCTCGAGCTCTTGCCGTTCCTTCATTCGACCCTCTCGCCTTTCTCCTCTCGTTGGCAGCAACAGCACAATATGTTCTTCCTCCACAATCTCGAGCGCAGTGTGACGCTGCACCCATCGTACTTTGGGAGGAACATGCATGACCTGGTCACAACTAAGCTCGTCAAGGATGTGGAGGGAACATGCGCCGGAGACTACTACATCATTGCCATCATGGATACCTTCGATGTCTCTGAAGGTCGGATCCTGCCGGGAAGTGGCCTGGCTGAGTTCACCGTAGGCTATCGGGCTGTGGTATGGAGGCCATTCAAAGGCGAAGTGGTTGGTCTCCCCCCCTGACAGCGCAAACCTTGTGCTAATCCTCCGCGCAGGTAGATGCAATCGCTTACACTGTCAACCCCCACGGCTTCTTCGCCCAGGCTGGGCCACTCCGTCTTTTCGTCTCCTCCCACGTATGGCGTTCTCCTCACATAATAACGCCCTGCAGAACCAGTCCAGCTGACAAGCAGCCAGCTGATCCCGGACGAGATCCAATACGATGCTAATGCCACGCCGCCACAATTTACAAATAATGCGGATATGGTGATCGAGCCGGGCACTCATGTGCGCGTAAGGATTATTGGTCTGAGGACGGAGGTCGGCGAGATGTGGGCTATTGGGAGCATTAATGGAGATTTCCTTGGGTACGTTTCCACAACTGTTATCCTGCAGATCGCGACTGTCTAACACCATTGCAGATGTCTTCAGGCGTAAAGCCTGACAGGTGCGAAACTAGAAGCGCATTCTCTTCTACGAGTAGTGCTTGGGACTTGTGTGGAAAGTTGCCACAGAGTCTCTGCAGAGCATCACATACATACTCAGCTTTTGCGTGCCGTCCTACAAGCTCCGGCGAGGCGATTTGATGCCGACCACAGCTGTCGTCCCAATATCGATACCTCCCAGCGTTGGGTCCGCCGTGTGGGAGCATTGCTCCATCTCTTCGAGCGGCCGCTCTGGTCTGAAACAGAGTTTCGCATGGCATTTCGGCTGTGGGCGCAGGCTCTACCGATAATATCGAAGACAGCTTATCTATGTGTGGCAGCATAGCGGTAGGATAAAGTCTTGTCAAAACTGAAAACCAGGCAAGTGGCCGACTTGGAGGTTCGGCTTGAGCAGAAATGGATCTCAGTTCTGTATTTGAGTTTGTACGAGCATGCAAGGGAACCACGGATGGTTAAATCTCAACAGAGAAAGTTACTATCGCCGCCCAATTCTCAACAAGTCTTAAATATGTTGCCTTTTGTGCTTTCTACCATGCCTAAATCCACTCCCATCTCCCGCCCCTTTTCCACTGACCCGGTCAATAACTCCCCCCCCTGAAAAAAAATGTCTCACGATCCAGACAGCAACATCGCAAGCACGTCCATCGAAGTCGCAGAGCACCAGTTGCCCAGCTGCAAGCCCTTCTTTCTATTGAAGAGCCGCCGGAGACATGGCACATCCCCTCCGGTAAAACCACCATCTGCATAACCCTCGCCACTGGGGCGGTTTATGTATCGCGCGGCAGATCTTGAGCAAGACACGAGCAAGTTGGAGAGCAAGGAGAAGGAGGTTTGGCCACCATACCTGCTCAGCGGCTAGAGACCGCGCCCTCAGCCACCTCGGAAACCAGGGTTCACTCGGGTGACATATCCGAAGAATTCATTGAGTGCCAAGGTGGCGCATCAGGCTGTCGTAAGGCTGTATGTGTCCGGAGAGCTCAGTAACGGGGACACCAACTCTAGAGCCACTCCCGGGTCATGACTGCAAGTCTTGGGTGCGCTCGACATAGTTTCAACTGGGCGAAGTTGAACAGATAACGAAGGATGTAGTTTATCGCACATGGGAAACACCCACCAGAAGGCAAACTTCGCGGCCATCTTGTCTACGTTCCGCCATGGCGATGACAACGAACCGACCCCCCTCAAGCTAAAACATCCACATCTCAGCAAAACAGCTCGGACTCGATCCCGCAGACTGGACCGCAGAAAGTCTCAGGCCAGAAGAATAATGTCCATCAAGCTCCAGCCTCGAGAAACGGGAGAAAGGTAGGAGGAGGGGGCCGAAGCGGCAAAAGTATGGATCGCAGTTCACTACCTGCACGATATTAGTACAAACTACGGTCTATAATTGCTCAACACATACGTCGGGCGGTGTGATATCGGTAGCTGACGGGACGAACAAGCCCCTGCGGCTCGGTTTATTGGCATTACCATGGCTTTCTTGTGCGACCGTTCTGTTGCCAGATGCCGGGTTCGAAACCACATTCATCCAAACCAACCCTCGCCCGATCGATCTACGAAGCACCTTCCCGATCTGTGCAACGCACCCACAGTTCAAACAAACAGTTAGAACTACGAGGTAAAAAGGGGCTAGATGGATGATTTGCTGGCCCCCCAATCCTCCTTACCTAAATACGATACCCTTGTTCACGCTGCCCTGCCATGTCCCATCTGCTCGCTTTCGGAAGGAAATCCTATTGGTAGGTAGGTAGGTAGGTAGGTATGCTGTCAGTTGCTGGGGCCGGCCGACATCACCAGCGGCGGGCGGGTTGCTCCCTGGCTTCGGAACTCAGGCTCAGCCAGCCGTCCGATCGCCGCCCCCGGCCACTAATGCAGCAAGGGCTGGATGGATGGCCCATGCACCTACCTACCCATCTGGACAATGCTAGAGTTGGCCACTCGCATAGGATGTTTTTTTTCTCTTTCCCAAAACAATACAAATTGAAACTTCTTTTTTTCGTTGGCGCCCCTTTATTTCGACGTATACCTACCAGCTGGATACCTGCAGGGAATGGGGTCCGGAAACGCAGTTACCTCAGTACCTACCTGACTATAGGGGTCGCGGTTGTTTGCCATCCATAAGTACCGAGCATAACTCCTGGTGGGTCGGGAGTTCTGTCAAACCCGGCTTCGGCTTCGGGTCAACGACCTCTCGGGTTGATTCCGACCCCAGGTCAAAATATACCGAGCTCGGGTCCCGATCGGAATCGGGGGTGTCTCCGAGCTCCGAAGATTATCGGATCATTCCCACACAACGTCTGGCCTCTCCATCTTCGCCCGGCATCCGCCCCTGAACTTGCTAAATACCTACGCCAGTTAAGCCAACCGCAGTGCATTGCATCAACTAGCCTAAGCTTGAGCTCAATTCTACTCCTCTGCCGGGGTAGGAAAGGTTAGCTCGGCCAGGGGTCCACTGTTACTGGTTTGGTTCTCTCTCTGCCAGGGGGTAACAGTGGGTCCCTGTGCAAGCTAACTTTTCCTACCCCGGCAGAGGAGTACATCGGTAGGTAGACATGCCTTGGCTCATGCATCCCCAACACCGTACCGAACACATTCCCCCTTGTCATCCACAACCGGCATGTCCAATGTCGATCATGAAGCTCGCCATGGCCGCCAAGATCTCGGCTTTCAGCCTACCATACACTTTTGGCAGATAAACAAACGGTGAGGTAGGTAGGCGAGCTGTCACATCTGGCAGAAGTCCCACAGCTATTGTGGTGAGGAGGCCCGCGTTCTTGCTGCAGCACGAGTGGGACAACACCAAAGCAGCCCAACCGCAAGTCGTCACAACCGGGGTTCTGGGTTCCCCGTGCCATGGCTAAACGTGGCTTTGAAACTCGGTGCGTACGGTGCTGTCTGCCAGTAAGCCGCTGTGACTGCCTCGGAGTTGTCTCCAGCTTCAGGCGTCCGGCCATGAATCCAGCACTGGCATCCATACATATACAATATTTGTGGCCTCTATTTGATCCCAGTGTTTGCAAACATGTTGCAGCCTAACAAAAGTATTGAGCTAAGGTAGCTAGCTCGGTAGGCAAGCTGCTTGCTTCTACCTGACGCCGTCTCGAAACCCAATGCAGTCCCTACCTACCTACCTTAGCTGGAAGGGTACCTTACCGGGCCCCTGCCAATCAAAGTCCGGTACACAAAGATAGGAGACAGGAGCTTCCCCGCCAGCATGCTGCACAACATAAAAAGCGTCCAACTACAGATCATGGCGCACACGATGGCCATGTAGGACGCGCGGTCCTTTTTTTCTCTAGATCTTGTCCCTCATGATCCATCGTTTTCCGTGGCACACCCAGCGAAGGGCGGTGGCGCTCATGAGCCCAGAGAGGAGAATGATGGCGATGAAAGCCACCAAACCCTGCGAGCCGTATCTCGAGAGCATCGCCCCGGTGCTCGGGTTCCCGATCAGGGTTCTGTGACACGTGTGAGTGAGTGCATCCGCGCCGCCGAGGTGCCTGACGGGCAATGGAAGGGTGTTTTTTACGCAAAGCTAGCAACCGTGTAGACGGATCCCTGGCGGTAAGTACCATGAGAGGTCAGCAGTAGACCCAAGCATTGGAAGCAAGAAACCGTGCGAACTCCACTTACCAGGAATGTCCCAATTGTTCGTGGTTCGCAAAGCTCACTCGCGCAGGCGACTTGGTACGTAGGCAAACCCATCAGCCAGGATCTCTGTGAGACCCGATCCAGGGGAGCGGGAACATGTTTACATACCGCCGAGTGGCACGAAACTTCCCGTGCCAATCCCCATCAGGAGTACGACAACAAATAAGGCGGGCACTGTGAGTGCCCCAAACGGTAGCCACACCACCAATACCGTGAGTAGCGTGAAGATGTTCATCAAGATGATGGTGTTGATCGGGCCCAGCTTCCGGTCCGAGAGCCAAAGGGGAACAGTCCTACCAATCATGGCGCCTCTACCGAAAACAGTCAGTGACTCTATCAGCGCCACCCCATGTGTACTTTGCCGGTGCAGTTGATGCAACGGGGACGGACCACTCACATGTTGTACGACATCATCAGGTAAAACTGGCTGTCTCCCATTCCAACGGAGACGGCATATGTAGGAATGGAACCCCATTGAATGAAGAGCACTAGTTCGTATGCTGCGACCAGAAAAGGGACCCAGCATGCAGCGTCAGAGACCAAACAAAGCCCAGGAGAAGAAAAGCGCAAACCCACCGAAGACAGCATACGTCACAAGCCAGAACTTAGGAGACTTCAACAGATCGAGCAGCACGCTGCGATGCCAACCCTCGGCCGGCGGCTTCCGGATCAAGTTGGTCTCGACCAACAAGTTTCCCAGCAGCATGAGTGCAAAAAGGATACCCGAGAGGGCAAGTATTGCCGTCTGCCAAGGAAATTTGTCGAAAAGCATCTGGAGTAGCAGCGAGAAGACGATTCCGCCTACTGGGGCACCTACTGTTACGCATCCGGTCGCGATACCCTCCTGGGTGCTGAACCATTGGCTCACGATGGAGAACGCTATGGTCGTGGGGGTTGCTGGATTGCATGGTTGAGAATGTGTCAGTCAACACCGCCACTTCCAGAGAAAGGGAAAAAAACCAATCACACACCAGCAGAGATGCCCGCGACGATGAAACATCCCATTAGCTGCCCATATGTCGTCGAGAAGGCCAGGCCAATAAACGAGGCCACATACACAACGCTGGTCAGGGGCAGCAGGCACTGAAGCCCAAACCGATCGAACAGCGAGCCGGCGAGGACTCCAGCAAAGCAATCTAAGGGAAAACAACCGTTAGTTATTCCTCTTCCAACGTTCGTTTGGTGGTATTAGAAAGTCTCGGACGTCGTTACGCTCCTCTGCGACGTCCAGGGCGGCCATAGAAGACCAAAAGGGGTGTCAAAACACGGTGATTTGCCATACCCAAGAAGCCAAAAATGGATGTGATCCATGATATCTCGCTCTCTGTGTTCTCGGCGAGCTGGTGTGCATGCCAGTATGTCTGAAAGAGACCGATACTGCTGAGCAGGCCGTAGACAGAGACGGTAAGACAAAAGCAGCCGAACATAACCTTCCAGGGCCGGAGCCCGGCGTCGAGTTCAAAGACATATACCGCTTGGCTTGCAGCAAGGCTACCGCTAGGGCTGCCGCCAGGGGGTCCTTCGTCCCCGGTACTCGGTGCATTTGGCGTCGATCGGTTCTGTTGGCTCAGCTCCTCGAGACTGTACGGCCTACCGGACAGGCACAGTTCTTGTCAGTTATCATATTTATTTTGAGTCTTTTTCGAGCTGGATGGAAATGGTAGACTTAGCCTACTCTGTGCCAGAATCGCCTTTGGCTGTGGCGCGGGGGCCAATGGGAAGTTGAGCACCAAACATGACTGGGCTGTTGAAGGAGGCGTCTCCGATCTCTGGAGCCTGGTCTCTATAAATGAGAGGACGGCGGCAGGTTCAACACGGTCAAAAAAATCTCGGGCCCGTAACTTCTCCCGAACTGCATCCACCTCGCGCTTGGTAGGAAAGAACGACTTGGAAGATCAGGGCAACAAAGCGAGGACGCGGAACCAACCCCGGAAGAGCTGGCCATATTTAATACCCAGGTTGGCGAGGGCATGCTCCTTGACCCATCATTCGACCCATATCAGCCATATGCAGTCTGTATCCTCAGAACTGTGGATGAGCTGGTAAACGGCGCAGAGGGCAAACGACATAAGTGAGCAACCGCCATTACCACCTCCTTTTATGACCAACAACTAACCGAAGACGTGACAAACCAAAACAGCAAGCAGACTGGCGGCCATCAGAGGGTTGCAACCGCCGGGGTGAAGTGTTCTTTTATTAGGCCCTCCCAGACGCATCCGATCGTCCTCGCGCGGGAACGGGGGAGACGGGTGTTATCAGGGGCCGCGGTCAGGATCCATTACACTACTCCACCCAACTGCTCGATCGGCGCGCCGCGCTCGAACCTCATCCGAGATAGAAGGAATCGATCGTGGCGATGAAGTAGATCCGATGAAGTGAGTTAATTGCTTGCCTCAGTAAGTGTATGGGATGGGAAGCAACCGTTGTGCGACCTTCAACGTCTCATTCCCTCGAGCGGAGCCTCCTTCGGCACCGAGAAGACATCAAATCGACCGCAGTATTGGAGGCTGTGAGAAGGAGAAGCATATAAAGCTGCCTCACCCCTAGCATATTGCCCTCCAGGACAACACCCTTCCAGAACACCTCGCCCTCTCTGGTCAAACAGGCCGACCCTTGACCCTTCGTTTCACGACCACCCAAGCAAGTCCAGGAGTATCCAGTGACAAACACGCAACCTCATCACTTGCACTCGGTCGACATGCTCTCCAAACTCTCCCGGTCCAAGCACTCGCTTGGCGGTCCAGCCGTCACGTTGGGGTTGACCGTGAAGCGCGGAGCTGGCTCACTTCCGCGGCAGCAAGCTCAGGTCACTGACATGAACAACACCCTCAACACCAACCAAGCCGGCATCACCCCCCTCCTTACCAATGTCCGCAATCTACCTGGCCCCCCTTTCGCCGGACGAGGTATCTATCCCAACACACCCGTACCCCCTGAAATGACCAACATTGATCATGCCGCCAACGTGCATCTCCCATCGGTGGCACTCCCAAAGAGCCGTGACGAGTTTTGGCGTAAGGTGGCTATCTGGGAGAATGTGTCGGCGGATGACTTCCTCTCATATCGCTGGAGCGTAAGTTGCTCATTATTTCTACTGTTGATATGCCACTTCGGGCACTGTGTAACGTTGAATCGCATGCAGGTTGCCAACACTGTTCAGGGCACAGCCAAGCTCTTGAGGTTCCTTCAAGCAGTGATTCCTGAGACGGTCCCTCTCGATAAGTCAAGCTCACAGGTCCAGACCCGCGAAGAGTTCATCAAGGATGTCCTCGACGGCGTGACTGCTGCCACCATGGCCATCCGTATGACGTGAGTCTTGGTGTGAACCAGCAGCCACCCTGGCGTAGGCTAACAAACGCGGCAGGCCGTATATTCTGAGCCGGGTCAACTGGGCCGATCCTCGGCACGACCCCATCGTTCGCCAGTTTTTGCCGATGAAGTCACTCATGGTCCCCGATCACCCGAAGTTGGCCCTCGATTCCCTCCATGAGACCGCAGACTCGCCCGTCAAAGGATTGGTCCATCGGTATCCTGACAAGGCTCTGTTCTTGCGCAAGTCCCCGCAGCCCCCCTGTATGCAGGTTGTATTCTAACACATTTTTAGCCACATCCGTGTGTCCAACATACTGTATGTTCTGCACCCGCTCATACGCTGTTGGCGCAGACACCGATACCGTGACCAAGGCTTCCTTGAAGCCGACCCGCAAGCGCTGGGAAGAGGCATTTGCCTACATCGAGAACCAGCCCGGACTGCATGACATCGTTGTATCCGGCGGTGATTCATACTACCTGCAGCCAGAGCAGCTGAGACTTATTGGTGAGCGTCTCATCAGCATGCCGAATATCAAGAGATTCCGCTTCGCCTCCAAAGGACTGGCCGTAGCCCCCACGAGGGTTCTCGACCAGTCTGATGGATGGGTCAATGCCCTTATCGACATTTCCAACCAAGCCAAAAGGGCCGGCAAGGCAATGGCGTGGCACACGCACTTCAACCACCCGAACGAGATTTCATGGATTAGCTCCGAGGCTAGCCAGAAGCTGTTTGAGGCGGGTGTCATGGTTCGCAACCAAACGGTCCTGCTCCGCGGTGTGAACGATGACTTCGAAACAATGTCGACGCTGGTCCGCAAGCTTGCCGACAACAACATCTCCCCGGTATGATCCCGCCGAGCCTAAAGGAGTTGAGAACCTCTGATGCTGACGTGCATACTCGCAGTACTATGTCTACCAGTGCGACATGGTCGAGAGGGTCGAACATTTGCGGACGCCGCTGCAGACCATCCTCGATATCGAGGCCAAAATGCGCGGCTCTATCGCTGGTTTCATGATGCCCTCGTTTGTCGTCGATCTTCCGGGCGGGGGCGGCAAGAGGCTTGCTTGCTCTTTCCAGTCATACGACCGCGGGACCGGTATCTCGACATACACCGCTCCTGCCGTGACAGGTCGCGACAAGGAGAACAAAATCTATGAGTACTACGACCCAGTTGGCTCTGGATACAGCGCTGCGGTGAGCAAACCTGCGATTTGACGGCGAGTGTCAACTGGTACCCGGGTCATGTGGTTCCCTCCAGGAATGGCAACGGTTGATTTGAGAGCGAGGGTGGCCGGCGCATGCGTACGAAAACGCCTTCAACATAGGGATTCCTGTAGCCGTGGGGGGCGATCTTGATGGGTATGATAGTCGGTAGCAACGATGATTTTGATCCGTGGGGTTGGTTCATGCTCTCATGTGCTTGGCGGATTTTGGATGCAGAGTTTCGGATCGACAGCAATAGTGGGGTCCAATCAATTTGGTTGGCAGAGATGCTACGTTCTAGACCATTGTTACAGTATGTGCAAGTGCACCTTTACTCCTGCCTCGTCAGTCTGATTCCGTCACGGTTTGATGAACAGTCTTGAGGAAGCAACAAGCGGCGACGATGCGGCGGTGGTTGGGGCGGCTGCATGGCTAAGATCTGGGCCCGCTGATTGGTTCCCTAAGACTTTGGCGTGGGGTTGATGCGGGCAGGGACCAGGGTTGAGGCAACAAACTGTTTGCGTGCCATCGAAGAATAGCAATTGCTGGAGCACAGCACAACTGCATCTTCCAGATCGATACACGGGCTCGATACTGCAGGCTGGGACCATTTCCTTGGAGTCTGATGATTTCTGGATGATAACCGTCGGTTGGAGTTCGACTTTCCCCACGCCACTTTACCGGGAGCCCGTTGCCACTGGGCTCTTTCCCTGCTGGACGATTACGATACCCGTTGACGTTCAGCTGGGTATGAGACCTTAACTGCGAAAACTTCCGTGAACTAGATAGACATTGTAACGGCCATGAGTGCAAGTCCATATAGGCCCCGTCTCTGGGTGCTGTTGGTGATGAGCCCTCTACATTGGGTGTGCGGGCTGGGTAAAATACCACAGTTCTGTGGAGGGGCTGTTTTCATGGGTCTACTCTATGGTCACGGGCCGCGCTCTGTCTCTTCATTTTTGAGATATCGCCTTTCCCGACGACCCACAAGGATCTTTGGAGCAAACAACTTCGGCTCCCGGCCCGTGATCACCTCAAGATCTGGCAAACTAGGGGCCGAACAGTGTCCTACGGGCACAGATCAAACCGACCCCTGTGCTAATGGAATCGCGGTGCTTCGACGTACTGTTGCCGCAAAGAACTACGTAGCAAGATATTCTAATGTGTATTAGTTGCCCGGAGCCCTGAAGCCTTCATATAAGCAAGGCAACTCGCACAGCCGTACCACCCCAACATTGGTCTTTGTGAGAATGACCTGATCTGTCGTGATCGACAAGGGCTATGCCATTTTCAGAAGGGTACCGGGTATGGAGCCAGTTCCGCGCTGGGTAAATATATGATCGCTTGATCGCTTCTTGGTCAAACCCACAGCCGAAGCTCTGCATTGACAGCGGCAGATGAGTTCCCAACCCTTCAAATGAGGGCAACGAAGAGGTGCTGGCCGACTGCAGAGGCGGGAAATGCAGATCGCCTAAATACCATCGCAAACCCGTTTCTGTAGGCGGCATTGGTTTGTTGTCATCCGCTCGGGTAAAAGAAAACAGACAGCAGCGCTTGTGAGAGCTCTGACAGAGCAGTCGCTTGCTCGATGTCGAGGTTTCTTCAACGTTGCTCTGCACAAAAGCCGTAGTGCGAGCTGTGTGACTTGTTGGCGAACCCGTGACTTGGCGGCATCTTCAACGAGGACCGCGATGGGACGTCAGGAAATGGCGGTAAGTTTTCCCGGGCAGCGCGACACAGGGGATGCGTCTCTTCTTTCGAAGTGGATATGGAATCTGGAAGTTTGTTGTTGTTTCAACCCGCGACGCCTAATACTGCAAGCACCGATGCAGTCATGCTGCAGGAACATACTTGCTGTTCCCGACTCAGAGACTTCACTTCGACACGTGTAAAGCATCCTGTGGTGCTCTCTAAACAATCGGGCGCCTTGTGGAGTTTGGATAGCGGCAGGGCAGTTTAAGAAGTCTTGGCCCACCTCTGTTCTTGGTTCGTGTCGCCTCCTGCATCTTAGTGTTAGCCACACAACCGATTTCCTCATTTAGCTCTCCTCAGTTCGCTCTTCTTGCAATTGGTTTGTCTCTAAACCGCCTGATTCTGACTACAACAGCTGGGTTCGCTGTCTGGAGGCGGAGGGGGAACGACAAGATGGCAGGCTGGTTGGACCAAGCACTGGTGAAGGCATTTGGCTCCCTTGGATGGGCAACAACGGTCACCAATGACGAATCACGTTGTGCGGGAACGGATCGGACAAGCGCGGTCCGCTATCGCGACGGGCGGGAGTTGTGCAAGGAATTTGCCTGTGGCAGCTATCAGCCACGCAGCGCCATACTGTTCGAGATTAATAACAGGCACAAAGTTTGTCTGGTTGAACAGTTTCTGAAACACTGTCGTTGTTCACCGGCGCTCGGAAAGATGTTGTGTCAGCGTTGAACAAGTTTCCAGCCCCTTGGCTCGCCCAATTCAGTTGCTCTGTTTCAATGCACGCTCGAGCCGTGGGTGTTGCAGCTGCAGGGAAAGCAGCTCTGACAACTGCCCGATGGGGGTTCCGTGTTTCCTTGGAGGTAAGGTAGGTTGACATGAGATGGAGAGACGGGGCCCACCGAGCCGAATCCATTCATTAACAGTCGCTCAGAAATTTGTCGAGACCCGCCGTGGTTGGATTGCGGCATCTGCGGAGGTGATCGCCGCCCGGGTCTATCTGGAACCAGGAGGGAGCAATGCAAGAACTCCTGTCGGCCGGCATGGTTTGCATTAAGTTCCACCACCGCCCATATCTTCATCGCTCTCTGATTTCTGCTTATAGGTGGCGGCGGCTTCGCAACATTGAGCGTTGGTGGAAGCGTAGATTCAGTTCGCCTGGCTCACCCCTGCCCGTTCTGTTCCTGGCTGTTGGCTCAAGTCCCGCTTTCCGCAGCCCCGGCCCACATCCCACTGGCAGGACCCTGGCATGGAAGGCACAACAGGGGCTATCACCGCCTCGGCGCTCTCACTCGTCACTGCTCGCGGTAGCGAAATGGGACTTGCCCCGGAGCATGATGGCGCTATTTCTAGCACGGCGACGTGTCCCGCGACCGCGAATCGCGTGGCCAGCCTTGACGCCCCAGTCACTCTGGATTCCCTGGTGGACACCAATGGCACGTCTTGGGGTCGCCTTCTGCCCTGGCTCCTGACGACGCCAGGATTGCGAGGGTCTTTAGGATCCTTGATTCCCCAGACATCCCCGAGCTTAGATTTCGTCAGCGATCTCAGTCGGCTTCCCTTCTTGACCAACATCAGCGTCGACCAAACCCATACCGCCGCCAGCGACGGACAGCCCGGATCGACACGCCTTTATCTTGACACCGGAACTAGCCTCGACCGCGCCGTATCACTCCCTGACGACTGTCGTTCCCCATTCAAGAGCTTCTACTTCTCTCCTTCGGCCTCGACATCGAGCCTCGCATCCGGCAGCGCCTGGGCCTCGGAGAGACCCAGCCGCGACGAAGCCAACATGCCTGGTCAGATCGTTGAGCCGAGAGCTGGTCCTCCCGCTGCCCTCGGGGTGACGGAGGAATACTTTGCGAGGCCATCAACCTCTGCGCCCGCCGTCTCCGACTCAACGAACGAAACGCAATGGCGCCCACATTCAGCCCGAAGCGGACGGCCAGCTAGTCCCATTTTTGCGCGCTGGGTTCGACGACACCAATACCATTCCCATCGACACCACAGTGGACAGCTGCAGCCGCGTGGCTCGACAGAGAGCAAGGTTAGCGGCAGCAGTTCGGCCGCCATCAAGCAATCGCCCGCGCGTTCAGACCCAGCAGCGTACAGAAACGGCAATCCCACATGGGAGGCGTCCCTCAAATGACGCGAGAAGAGTTCGAGGCGTTGCCCCTCGCAATACGACGGAAGGTGTGTTATTTCGATTTCCGTGTTTCCTCGTGTTAGTCGCGAAAGCACATGCTTCAAGCCCACATTGAACACGCTGTTGCTCCTTTCTGGCGGCAAGAAACCGCCCTAAAACGGCGGCATCGCTCACTCAGACCCCCATCCGCCCTGCTATTGGCTCTCCCTGCGTTGTCTTTCTCTGCACCCGAATTCCCTCTTCACACTGCCCGCACCTTAGCTTGCCCAATTGGAGCGTGTTTCTTGATTATCTTCCCACGATTCGCACGTTGACGCGCACCCTTCTCCCATCTCGCTTGACCATTGAGAGACAAGGGAGGCTGGGAGTGGCCGTCGGCTGCTGCCGTCAACCTTCGCAATGTCTTGGGACTATTGCTGCAGCCCAGTTCTGGGCTCCAGGTTGGTCGGTGCCAGGGTCGAGTTCCACGGCGAGCCTCATGGGGGTTCACGGTGCGCTGGCAAGGCCAAAGGTCAATATCGCTCTTCTGGGATTTTGGGTTCTGTCGCGCTTCGTCAATCCAGCTACCTATCACGCATGGCATAAGACCTGGGCCTTGAGGTTTTCCGTCGGGTCTATCCTCATGAGAGACCGCGCTTGGTATCGGACAGGCAGTCGAGATGGCCCGTTACGATCTGTCAATCCTCTTCTCGCTTCCCCACCAACCACCTAGATGGACCAAATTCCTTTTTTTGGGTCCCGAGATTCTTGCCTCCTATCCAGTGGTGGATCAATATGAAATAGGCGCACCAGGTCCAGTGTCGTGGGGAGCAAGTGTACCCATTGGCTCCTCGGCGTTGAGATGCATTGTTCGTCGTTTCGTGCCTGGGACGATCAGGCTACTTAGGCCGGAGGGGTGCAGGACACCCACGGCGCTGCACCTTCACCGCATACGTTTTGGCCATCGCGCATGCAGGTCCATCATACTAGGCCGCATTCCTCACCCACCCCCTTTCGCTTTCCGCCACGGCTGCAGCAAGTTGCTGTATGTACGTAGCTGCATTGCAATTCACCCGCTTAGCCCGTCAAGCAATGGACAGATAGAGCTAGACGATAGCTGGAGGGGTGGGCCAGCTTGGCGATTGAATGATCGGCTCCCTTAACCAAGAACCGAGACGCACCTTCTTATATGTTTTCTCCTGTACCTCTCGCTAAATACTTGTTTCTTCCCGCAGTATTTTTCGACACTCGAACGACTGCGTTTTGCCCGTGACTCCGGTCATGTTGAAGGTATTTCGCAACACTACGACGACATATCCCACTTCAAGCGGCGGAAACCGCGCCAGGATCGCAGCGTCTCAGAGCAAATCACCAATCGTATAACACGCCAGAGCTCACTTCTCGACTCTCGGTTCCAGACTCCCGATTCGTCCCCTTCATGTTCGTCATTTCCTGACAAGGTACGCAAGAGAGAATACTCTCGCGAGGAGCAAGTCGTCCTTGCGAGTCGCTTGCGTGCGAGCGTCATCTTGGACGCCGCGGACGAGGCTATCTGCAAACTTAACAGGCGAGCCAGCAAGAACCTCGTCACGGATAGCGGCCTTCTCAGTCCATCTGTCTCATCGAGACGAGAAAGCATGGATTCTCGTCTGGGTTCGGAGAGCCACATAGACGGAACTGGTGACGGAGATATCCCTCAGTCATTTTACGATACCTTTCGATGGCTCGACGAAGAAGAGGACCTTGATTTACGCCTTTTTCTTGACGACTACCATGCAAATCTGCGGGATAACATCCCATCCCCAACAAAGCAACAGAGGCCATCGTTTCGCCGACACCTATCAATCTCGAAGATTCCATTTGGTCGTAACTCAGTTTCGATGAGCCGGCCCGCCACCAAGGATGCTGCAACGCCGACCTCTCCACTACATAGCCCAGCAGGAAGCATCGCAAATCCCATCGCTCATACAAGACGGAAATCTCGAGCTTTGTCGCTCATCACGCCAAGGCACGCTGCACAGGACTCGGTCTCGACTTTTGACCCAGGTGCCGCTCATTATCAGGACCCCGAAGCTCGGTTAAAGTTGCGGGTGTACCTAGCGTCGCCACAGAAATTTGACGAGGCAATCGAGTTCGGGTTCCCATCCGCCGATGTCCTTTCGGCGCCGGGGATTGGAAAGGACGGCGGGTTTTTGCACCAGAACCATGCGAGGCAGAAACTCTCGGACGGTTCTTCAAACATGCGAACTTTCCTGGCCGATGATGATGATGACGACGACAACATATCACTCAATAGCGACCAGATATCCCTAGGGGATCCAGAGTCCCCGAGGACTCCACAGGCTACAGAGAGCAAGCCAGGCGCTATCCGGCCCGTCCGCGTCTTCCCGAACGATACGGCGTCTTCGAAGGATAACAACAGAAACGTCTCGGAAGGTGGTAGCTACGCACAGGCACCAGCCTCATCGCGGGAGATGACGCTGCGAATGACATTGACGAGGCCTGACCTCCGAGCACACGAAGAGCAGATCTATGGCTGGCAGCAGAAGCAGGGCTCGCAGCAAGTGAGCCGAAGGTCTACGGCGGTTTCTCCGGCGATGATGGAAAGTGCCACATATATTGGGGACACATCTCACAAGGAGAGCATGGACAGAGGTGCAAGTCTTGACTGGAGCTCGACAACCGCTGACAAAGGCGTCATGAAGCGATTCTGGAACCGTGTGCGGCGAGGTTGAGAAGCTATATTTTGGCAGACGGCCCCTCAACACTGTTTATTTTACTCAAAGTGCCCCACATACGGGCTGATATTCACGCATTGTCAATCTCCGACATCTTGTGCCGATCATGTTTAGACCCTATCTCCTCTTCAGCCAATTTTCTATTGGCAGAGGTTTCCTTTGTGCGGCTGGCAGACATACAACGGGGTTGTGGGAACTGCTTGACTGGCTTGGACTTGTTTTGTTTTTATTCAGAGGCAAGGCGTTTGGTGTTTCGCTTCTGGTTGGGCATACCACATTTGTTTGGCGAGGTCTTGTTTATTATTATGAATGTTGACCGCGATCAGGCTGCTCCTCACGGGGCGAGCTCAAAATACCACGGCGCTTTACTGTTCACATCATCATGAAGAGTTTAAAGGGGTGTGATATGCAATCGTTGTTTCTGCTTACTGGTCTTTTGCCACGTTTCGACAGGGCATGATCGTTCTCCCCCTCGCCCCTACTTCCCCGACCCTCGATGGGACGGTGAGCAACCCCGGTTCTGCCCAGTTTACACAACAGCTGCGGCCAGGCAGGGGGCGGCTTCGGCCCACGACGGAAAGGGTTATGATACCCTGTGGTGCAGGACTCCTTCACAGCGACGGCACGCTGCCCTATATCATAGCATTTGGGGCTATAACAACTCCCTCGCCTCGTGTCGAAAGCAAAAGCGCCAGGGCACAAACCTCGACGTTGCAGTCTTGGCGGCAGCTGTCCTACTCTGATACCTGGTGTGGGAATGTGCCTGCCTGAGGAGCCGGGCACCGGCAGCTTGGTGGCACGCCCGGGCCCTGGAGAGCCATCGACTTCTGGGACGTGCGTGCTTTACCGGGGAGCCGACTTGACACTAGTTTTGTAGCTATGTGTACGCACTGCTTGGTATGGTGGTATAGGGTCGTTTACTATTGTCACGTTGGCGCAAGTGGGTGGCATTCAGCAAGAACGTTGGCTTGGACGTGTCGTCCGTACACACTAGATGTCACTGCTTGCTTGTACTGCGTATGGGCTCCCTGCATCACCCCCTCGCCCCTTAGCAAGGGAGGAACCCAAGAGACAACGTTTGATACGTCGAGCACATGCCGGAGTGTACCGAGTTGTCGAGTCGCACCATGGGACACTGTAGACAGTGTTTTAGCGTATCCAGAGAATAAATCGCTTGGGTTCGTGGCTGTCGACAGCATCGTGGCAAGCAAGGAGGGAGGGATGTCAAAAGGAGAGGTGGGGCAAGGCCCCGAGTGGGCCCGTGTCGAATGGGTCCAGGGGAGGGCCCGAGCGGAGTCACTCCGAGTGATCGATGCGCATCATTCACACGCGGTGGAACGAGGGGCAGGTCAGATACGTCGGAAAAGAATCAAAATTTTGCGGGGGGAGGGGTCGGCTAGGTGTATTCCGTCACTATTGGCAGCGGATGTATCTATCGGGAAGTGATGGGAATATTGGAAAATCAAAGAGCAGTTCAAGCCACTTCGGTCCTTGCAGGCGTGACAGCGAGGCCTGTGCGTCCGTCTGGGCTGTCAAGGGCACTTGCTGACGGATCATGAGGCCGACTGACAACTCAACGGCGTGAACGGCTAGGCCACGTTGGAAGAAGGCATGATGATCTGCTCAGAATGAAGTTGGCTACAAATGCGGACCGCATCCCACACAAATGTTCATCATCAATGGACGCGGCGCCAAGGAGCAGCATCCAAGGTCATTATTCTTGGGCTAGACCCGAAAAGAGCTTCTGGCGCGATTTCAATTTGTGCGCGGGGAGGCGTGTGACGATTTTCGCAGGCTGTACGGACTACCTACTGCGCTAGGGAGCGCGGCTCCGCTTGAGATGCCAGAGACGTACCGGTATTGTGTGAGTGAGATAGAGATGGGCCGCCACGCATTGAGATCAATTTCACCACATCACATTCTCGCAAGCTGAGTTTACTGCGTACTGTGTGGAATAAGTATCGCCAAGGTTGAGAAGAAGGAAAGAAACCGAAAAAGGAGTGGAGACGAGAATGGTAATTACAAATATGGGCTGCATGGATAGATCTCGTAATCTTTCATTTTTGACAAGTTCTGAAAGTTCCAATAATAATTCAGGTGGACAGGGTCACAATATCCCGCCCGTTCTGCGCGGCGCCTAGATTGGATCAACAGTGACATTGTTCTTTCAGTTTGCAGATGCAGAGAAACTTAGGAAGTGTGGGGGTTTAATAACTGGAAGTGAAAGGGAACTCTTTCGGAACCCCCAAAAATGGCTGTGTTGCCGCCTAAGCTGGAACCAAAGAAACTCATCGAACGGTAGCTGATCGGCGGCGTCGGCGTCGAACGTGGCCCATGGGACGGAGCGGATGGCAAAGGCGCTTCGCCCGCATGTTGTAAAACACCCCCCATCTGCGTGGCTATCACAGTCACATACGCAGCACCTACCCAGCCTCCAGATTGCATGAAGCAACGTTCAGGAACCTCTAAGAAAGGCTGTTAGCCTCGGCATTCCATTTCAGATACACGCGCACCCTAGAGCCTTCTCAGCCGTTTATCACGATATTTCGTGTCAGATATCCATGCTATGTCCAAACCCAGGCGCTGAAGCAATCCAAAGCACAGTAAGCAACAGGACTGGCTGCAATCATCAAAACAATCCAGCCCATCCCATCTTCGCATTCCAGTTTTGCAGTGAACCCATCCAAATACAGGCCCCAGCCCAGCCTATCGTGCCCACTGCTTTCCAGTATATACCGGTACCTATTGTGCTCCAGCCTGTCTCCATTCCAAAATAATCTAGTTACAAAATAAGAGAGAATAAAAGCCCTGCGCTCATACCTCCTCGTCGCTGTCTTCGCCGAGCAGCTCCCCCTCGTCATCATCCACAACGGCGTAGTCGCCCGAACCCCTAGCGAAGCTATCCCTCGTCGTAAACCTCCGGTTCCCGCCGTTGGCAAAGCCGCTTCCGCCGCTAAGCCGGCTCCAGCCGCCCCGTCCGCCCGGCCCGCCGAGGCCCCACCTTTCGGCGGCTCCCCTGGCAGTGCGCCAGATGCTCGCGGCGACGACAGGCAGCGCCACGACGACGGCAACCAGGGCACTGAGCGCGATGACCGGGTAGCGGACCCACGGTTGGTCAGAGTCAAAGACCGCGCTCCCTTGCTCACCGAGCCGGATCTGCCCGAATTTTCCACTCCAGTTGCGCCACACCCACCAACCTGCCGCGCAGGCGATGGCAATCGGTATCGTGACCGCGAAGAAGATGGCCACGCCCGAAGCCCGGTGCTTCTCCTCATACTCCTTCTCGTGGCCAGGGCACGTCTGCGGCGCATTCACCTTATCGAAGGCTGTGCCGCCAACACACGTCGACAGCGGAACCTTGCGAAGGCCACTCGGTTCGTAATACTCAATCTCGTCGGGGTTCTGCTTGCACCACTCCTCGCGACTCAGTGGCTTGAAGCCCTCTACAAGTCCGCATTGACCATGTTCATCGGTGGGTTCGTAGTTGTAGTCGCTATATTTTATTGCATGTTAGTAATGAGATAATAAGTCACGAATAACGGGGCCGGTACTAACCATTCAAAGTCTTGTCTGACGCAGGGGCAGTTTTCCATGTTGTACAGCACCTTCAGCTTGACGTCGTTGTAGCACTTTCGCTCAGGCTTTTTGCGGAGATACTGCGACTTGTGTCCAAACAGACAGTCGTCCGGCAGCTCAGGATACTTGGCTGACCAGACGTTATAGTCTGACTTTTTCGGGTCATCGTCATGCTTGCAGAGCCGGTCGGTAAACCCGGAGAAGTCCAGGTTTAACGAAAAGAGCTCCCCTCCGTCGATGCCCCAAAGTATAAAAGCGCGCGAGCTCCCAGACCGCAGCGTAGTGATGTCCAGGAGTTCGACCTCCTTCTCCGAGAAATCATGTGATGTCCACGTCGCGCCTTGGTCGAGGGAGTAAAAGACAGTCTTGGTCTTCGGCTCCTGGTGTACTGTTTGGGCCAGCACCATGACACCTCCGTGATCTCCAAACGACCAGGACCACCGGCCTTTCTTTACCCGCTTCCACGAGGCACCGGCATCAGCAGTCATGAACGTGTCGGCATCCTTCAGAGGTCCCAGCGAGGGCCCGACATTGCCCCACCCGAACATTACGCCTACCGCACCGCTGGAAGAGTACATCTTTGAGTGGTCTCTCCGCTCCGTATAACCGTGAATATGCAACGCGCAGTCCGGATCACCATTCGACCTGCAGGGATATTTGCCAAACTCATCGTCATCGGGCGTCGGCAGATATCGCCACAAGCCCCCGTCGTTGTGTGTTATCTTTGTCTGCAGCTGCTTGGAGTCCTTCTTTTCGTCAGGATTTGCTACCACATTCACCAAGGCGACACCTTCTAGACCGAGCATCTTTTCGTAGTCCACATAGAAGTCCGCGTTGCAGTTCACGTTCCTGACGCTGACAACATAAGACGTCCCGTTGGAGTTACTCTTGAGGATGGAGCCACGCCCACGATCCGGGTCCATATCGGCCGCGACAAAGAGGTTGATCGCGTGTGTTGAGCTGTCGAGAACAGTGAATTCGTGCTCATGCGGCACTTTGAAGTTAAGCGGAAAGTGGGCATCCGCAAAATCAACCCCGTTGAGGCTGGAGTGGGCACGCAGCGTCTTGGTTTTCTCGTCCTCGGTCGCCACAACGATAAACTCGGCCATGGTAGCGAAGCCCTTGACGTTCTTGAAAACGACCTTCTCGTTCTCGAACCAATCGTTTGACGAAACAAAAACAAAGGGATTGTCATTTTTGTTGTTTTCCTTCTCGCGCCTCTGGCAAATGATCTGGTTCTCTTTCCGGTCCGGGTATTTGTAGGCCTGCGATCCCGTGAATTCGCAGCTCCGAACATATCGAGCGATGGTCGTCCAGTGATCTCCACGATCCTTGGAGACGGATGCCACTAAGTAGCTCTCGCCATCTTCCTCGTTCTCCCCTATCCAGATGAGCCAGTCTTTCTTGTCTGGGTGGAACTGGAGGGCCGAGTTCGAGTTTGTTTTGGTTGGGGCCTTGAAGCTATGGAAGTGCACGCCTCGGTCTGTCGTATAAAGGACCTTCTTATCCTTGGCAATAAAGAAGACTAAGTCGCTGAAGTAGGCGTGTGGTTGGATTGACAGTATCTTCTCATCAGCAAGAGCCTCTGGCTTGGTCCAGCTCTTTGCTTGGTCGTGCGTGATCCAGATATCGCCAGCCTTGGATCCGCCCTTCATCGGGCGCATAATGACAGTTTCTTCACTGTTATAGTTGGACTCGCCCCTGTCAAGGTAATACTGCCTGGCTCCCTCCCAGCTACCAAACTTCTTCTCCTTCTGCGAGACCTTGTCGGTTGCTGGGGCAGATGGCTGATTGTCTCTGTCTGAGCATTTCCTCTCCACATCCTTGTACTTCTCCTCCATTTCCTTGGTGTTTTTGCACGTGTTGCCCGGAATCTTCCGGTACCCCGATGTGCCCTTGAATGTAGTGTCGCTGCCGTGACACGCCCCTTCAGGCGCGATAATAGGTCCTTTGGAAACACACTTGCTGTCTTCATCTCTGACAAAGTTGAAATCGCACTCATAGTCCATGTCCGTGCAATCGCAGTCAGTCGTCTTAGCGATGGCATGCTTAAACTCCTGCTTCAAAAAGCATTCCGCCTTCTTTTTCCGACGGTGAAAGCTTTGCGTGTGCCCCATCAAGCATGTTGGTTTGCCGTCCTTATCAGTACGGGCAGACCATTCCTCCATGTCGCCCTCTTTGCAGGTGGCCTCGTGCAGACCATCGAAATCAATCGAGATCATCTTCCACGACTCCTTTTTGCCCGACTTGCCTATCAGTAGGAACTTGAGGCTAGTCGAATCTTGAACGGTGGTGAGGATATAAGGGAAAACCTTGAGATCATTTGGCAATGATTCCTTTTTCCAGTTGACGCCGTGATCGAGGGAATAACTAATCTCAGAGACATCCTCCTCCTCGGAAGCCCGGACAGCGACGATGATAGATCCCTGATCTCCAAACTCGTATTTGTGTGGTCCATCTAGAGCTTTGTTCCAGGTCTTACCGGCATCGTCAGAAACGTAAAGATCGGCTTTTTTGTAATCCCCAAGATAATCGCCTGTATTGCCGTTGCCCATCACTAGGCCTGGTGCCGGACTGGAGAAGACGCGACCGAGATTGGTTAGTTCGGTGACGGAATGAAGATGGATTCTTTTTCCACCAGCCGTGACTGGCTCGAAGGTGCGGCCATCATCAAATGTTATCTCAGTGACTATCTTCTTGTCGGTGCTCTCCTTGGCTTCGACATCCTTCCAGTTGTCAACCTTGTTGACCATGAAAATACCCTGAATGCCAGTGATTTTCTCAAAATCAACATGGCCCATGTGGTTGCGGTTTGTGTGCTCGATATTTTCGGAGAAAAAGGTGCCGTTGGAGTTGCTGGTAAAAAGAACACCCATGGGATTCGATGGCCGAGTTGTCATGACATCAATCTGAATGCTGTAGTTAGTGCTCTCCAGCACCGTGTACGCCTCCTGCATGAGTCGGTGATCGTGGCTGTCATGGGGGGCCGGGAACATGGCGCGGTGCCATTTCTTGGTATCATCAGTGACGAAGAGTGCCATCTCGTCCGTGTTCATGGATGTTGTCGCCACCAAAAGGTACTTCTTGACGGCGGCGACGTTCACAATCCCCTGCACCGCCTTATTCGTGTCTAAATTCGGCTCAAATTCCTGTATATCCTTGCTGTTTGCGGCCGTATCGAAGAAGTTATCGGATACCAACAAGCGCTGGTCCTGCTTGAAGGGAGAAAAGTCGTCCATAACGATACACAGGATACGGTTCCTATCGAGATCTTCCGCGTCGGTGGTAAACAAGTCGGAGGACTTGGCCCACCAGCAGCCGGCGGTATTGGTTCGCAGGGGCTTGGCCTTGGTCTTGAAGCCGTCAATCGTGTACATGGCCACCTCCTGGCAGAAGATGCCCTGACAAGTCATGCCATGAAGATGATGCGATCAGGGTCGCCGGCGTGAAACTGGAGGATGTCGCTGCGAAACATGCTCATCTCAGCCTCGGAGCTGAACTCAGCCCATGTCTTGCCGCGATCGGCCGTTCGATAGTGCTTGGTGGTTTGTGTGATAATGTAGGCCCGCTCGGCATTGAACTCGTGCATGAAGAGCATCCAGGCCTTGCCTTCGGCCACGGCATCGACTCGCGCCCATGTTGTCCCGGCATCGGGGGACCGGTAGACATTATTGTCATCTGCGTCCTGGTATACGACAACTTCGGAGTCGGCGAAATAGTTCAGGTTCCTCGGCTTGTTATCAAAGGCCTTGACAGCGAAGGTTGGGTGGTCCTTCTTTGCCGCAAGAGGCGCCGCCCAGAGGGCCGACGCCAGCAAGGCTGACGCCTGCAAAGCTCCCCACACCCTCATCGTGCGCAAGTCGGCAGCCTCGCGGTCATCAAGGTCTCCGGAAATGCGCGGGATCGGTATCGGGGGTAATTGTTGATGCTGAGCGCCGGGGGACCGCCAGCGCGGATTCGAGGTCGGCCTGGTGCCTAGGCTGTCGTGGCTGTCGTGGCTTCTGTTTGATGGAGCTGTGTCGCAGCACAGCTGCAGTGTCTAATCTGTGGATTTGGGATTCAGCGCAATCGATGTCGCGAAGTTGGTCGATGCAAGAATTGCGCAGCTACTCGGAAATCGCAGGTTGTCCTTTTGGAGATACTTGAAGCGCTGTCGGCATCATCTTTCGTGATGGCCCGGAGGGAGCTGAGACATTGCAATAGCAGGCAGCTCAAGTGGGAATGTAGTGGCCAAACGCGTCAGCACGGCCCCCCACTTGCTCCCGCCACGTTTGCTCTATCTTGCCTACGAGTAAATGATCCTGAATCCAGGCCTCACAGCTGACTTCATGCTTCTGTACTCTCATGCCTGCAATACTGCGGCACATCGACCTCTTGAAACATGCTACGACAAACCTTCGGTACGAAGGTTCGGCCAAAAAAAAGGGTCCCTCGGCCAGTGCGGAAGATATCTTCGCACTGTCAGACCCATGATATGTGTTGTTATAAACCATCTCCTACTCTGAAAAGGCCTTCCTGTATCCTCCAACGGCCTGTAATATACAACAAGCCAGGCCTTGACGTCCCGAAACAGAAGGCTCGGGCCAAAAGAAAGGGTCCCTCTTTTCGGTGCGAAAACACGTTATCGGAATCCTCACACAGCTCTGCGCCGAAAAGGCCTAGGCTTACTACATTACAGGCCTTGACTGACTGCAAAGAGGCCTTTTCAATACCCTGAAATGCTTATTGAGAAACAGGTAGGCCGTTTCGGAATAAGAGGTGGCCTGCCATAACCAAAACCATGGGTGGTCTTGACAGTAAGAGGGCATGTTTCGCACTAGTTGATGGTACCCTTTCTTTTGACCAGCCTTCGTACGTCGTGCAAAACCAACACGCTCACGGATGATCGGAGTATCACTCCGTAACATCGCTCTGATAACGGAACTACCTAGACCTGTTTCCTCGCCTTGCAAACAGATTGAACAAGGTACTTGAATACGAATGAACTATTAATAAATAACAAATAACAAACAAACGAGGTGACTCGGTGAATCAACATAGGTACATATCTGCAGGCAATGGCCCTCCCCTCTTCCCATGATCACCTAGCTTCAAGTTCTGGGACCCCCCCCCCTCGAGCACCACGCAACGGGCAGTAGAACATACAGTCCGACACCGGCGGAAGCTATCCGCGAGCACGGCACCTTATACCGCACCCTCTTCAAACTGAGCGCAGCAAGGCAGGCGAGAAAAAGAAGTGGACCGATCTTTGGAATCCAGTTCCCCTTGCTCGAAGTTGTCTTATGCTGTCAAAAACCCTTCCCATGCAAAGGCGAAATAGAAATTATACACATTTAACATTAGAACGCGATTCAAATCGATCCACCTTTCTTCCGCCTCCCCTAATCTCAAATATTGTCAAACTCAGAGAAGAACAGCACCCGGGCAGGTCGAGACTTAGTGCTTGAAAACCAAAGTCACTTGGCCACCTTCCTTGATCCCGATCTGTTGCATCGTCAGTGTCTGTATTGTGAGGAAAAGCAGAGTATTGAACTTACTGTGCAGCCAGTCGCGCTCTGGGCGTACTTTCCGTTTCTGTACCAGCACTCGCCCGAGTAGTCGCCCTCGATCTCAATGTTATAGTCCAAGAGAGCTGTGCTGGTGGGCAAATTCGGGAAGAGGGAAAGGTACGTAATTCCATCGTCGGACTTGCCAACACCAATGTTGAGCGGTGCCCAGTTGCCAGCCGAGCTGGGGAACGCGCTGCTATCCCAAGTGCAGGCCTGTTCAACAGAGACACCCTCATTGTTGGCATAGTACTGCGCAGTTGTCTTCTTTCCTTGCCACTTGTAGTAGGTCGCAGAAACGGGGTTTGTCAACGGGTATGTCTGACCTGGTTGAGTGTTGACAGGAATCGTCATGGCCTCGTTGCCAGGGTAGTCAGTACGGCAAATGGCGGCGTTCTTGGACAGCTCGTTCCGGACAGTGATGCCACCAGCACCCTGTTCGCAGAGCTTGGTGTGGGAGGGCCTCGTGAGCTCCAAAAACCCGTCGGAGTTGCAGTAAAGACCCCCAACGGACTGGCCAGTGGCGCCTTGGTCATCAGGCCACTGAGTCTTCTGGTAGCCGGGAGGGCAGGCATACGAACACATGAGCCCGGGCACACAACCTGTATCCTTGGGCTGTTCAATGTTGTTGAAGGAGAGGCCCTTAACATACTGGCCAACTTTCATCAGAGTCGTCCAGCCACCCTTATTCGCCCATGGGATTTCCAGAGCGCCATAGTCGGTCGGCAGCGCCGAACACGGGACCTTGCCACTGGGGAAATCGGAATCGATGCCACCGCCACCAACAGGGGCAGCAGGCGCGGAGGGCTTGGAGGGCTCTGCTGGCGGCGGAGCCGACGAAGACGACGACGATGACGACGACGTGGCCGAGTTCTTGTTTGCTTCGAAGAACTGTCCACCATCTGGGCTGGCCGACGAGGTCGAGAACGCCGGTGGTGGTGCGCTGAAGGAAGGGGTCGTTTTACCCACAACAATATAATCACCCTTCTTAATACCGTCCAAGGCCTTCTTCTCATCGACTTTCTTTCCGCCCAAGACGTACTCCGTGACGGTGGGGCCCTCGACTACCTCCGTGACATATACAGTCTTACCCTTGCCACGCTTCTCAATCGGCCGCTCATCCTGATGCGCCTGGTTCTGGACATGGCGATGAAGATGTTGGTGGTTGTGGCCGTGGTTGTGCGGCTCGGCGATGACGCCGGCGACGAAGGACGCCGCAATGGCGAGTCCAGCAATTCCCTTCATTCTAGCGGTTTGGTTTTTCCGCTTTTTCGTTGTTTACGTCTGCAAGATCTCTTCCAAAACTTTAGGCTTCGCAAATTCGCCAAACAAGTTGTGGCGTTCGCTCAGAGTGTGAAGATTCGGTTGCTAATACGTTCTTGTTAGAGCCCGTTCATGGGATGATATGAGAAACGGATGCCAGACAGGCACCCGGGCTCGGGACAGGCGTGGACGCTATGAGTTTAGAGGTCCTCGGGAGCTAGGTCTCCTGAGCAAGCGGAGACTTGGCGGGGGTCTTCTGACCTCTGTCAAACATACCTGTTGATAGAGTGGATGTAGGGGACGGGACGGCAGCAATCGTATTCGCGCTCAAGTAGTACAAGGCTTTGTTGTTTTCTGTGTTCCAAAGGAATGTGGTAGAGAGCCAGTGACCCTCTGTTGGATGGAATCCGAACCGTCTGAAAGCGAGTGAGCCGGCAGGACAGTAAAAACGAGCGGCGACAGTCCAAGGGATGAACTGAAAGAAAGACCGCGAGAAGTCTCACGGGAGTCGGGAGGTGTGGGTTGAACAAGCGTGCAGGCCGGCGGACATGAGTCGAGATGAAAAGGAACGAAATGAGCTCGACCGGGGTGGTCTGCCAAGCAAGAGCCCTAAAAGGAGGGCCGACGAGGACCACTCATAAGCCGTCCTGGACGTGGGGATGGCTTTCCTTGGCGAGATTACAAGGGCCTCCTGTTGACTGGCAAATTATGAGTGCGCGGCTGCTGCAGGAACCATAACCGCGGACAGGGATCTAAGGGAGAGCGGCAGCAGCCACCAACGCTCCTTGCGTCAATCGCCGGTGGAAACTGGAAAGGTCACCAGCATAATCCGTAATGCCCCGCATCGCGCCTTGATTGTGCCGGCTCACACTTGTTTAAACCACAAGCCGATTGTCGAAACAAAACAACCACTGGCAAAAGCGGGAATGGGTTAAGCTCATGTTGCTCGAGTCGAGAGCTCTAGCCCAGGTCGGATGTCTGGGCGGACCGGTCGACCGATCAAGACATGCCAGTCCAAGCTCTTTCTAGGAGCGACAGCGCCAGATTGGCAGGTCTTGGTCATAGCCACGGTGCTGGGATCAACACCCATGGGATTTGCCAATACGAGTCAACACACCAGGACATTTCCCACTTGCTGGGCTTTCATCCGCAATTCTCTTTCGTCGTTTTGCATCAAATTCGGCCTCAGCAAGAATAATCGAGCATGGGAGGAAGGCCAATTGAGACCGTGAGAGCTAAGAAAGTTCAGATGAATCACAGCCACCAGACCTTCCATTTCCATCTTCCATTTCCCAACCGAGCCACCAAGACCAAGGAATAAGCCACTCAGAACGCTCATGCGGGGGTGGTACCTGACTAGGCCAAATCAAGGCTAGCTATATTGATCATATCGATCCGAAACGAGCACCGATGGGACCGTGCCGAGCATGCCTCTCGCTTCACGATGACGATGCCACGATGCACGCTGACAGCGGAGAGTTTACAAAGTATCCTCATAACTTGGATTTTCTGGGCCGAAGAAATCGTGTCGTTTATCGTGACGCCGACATTGCGAACCCGACTGGGAAAAACTTGGTGTTCTCCGAGTCGAAGAACGACAATCATATGGGTGGTTCCGATCATCTTCCCCTTACATTTTACCCTTCGCTAGTTTCTTTACCCATTGGACAGCATCTCCCCGACCCAAAGCATTGCACAATTGCCAAAATTTGCCAAGCTAGGTTGAATTGCCGGTGCTATTTACATCAAGCAACCACCCCCCATACAGTTCGGCGGCCTTGTTTTCGCTCACACGTCATTTTATTGATGACCAAAGACAACCCCTCCCTCAGATATGCCACAGCGGTACAGCACCTTATGATACTTGGAAACGTTCCGGCTGATTGCAAGTGGCAAGTGCCTCAACGACGGAAAGAATTGGACGCTTACCCGGCCTGGAGGCAGGAGGGCATCACGACTGGCATAAAGGCTCCGGCCGAAAGAAATGGTACCCTCGGCCAGTGCGAAAGATGCCTTCTTACTGTCAAGATAAGCCATGGTTTTAGTGATAGCGGGCCATCTCCCATTCCGAAAGGGCCTACCTGCATTCTGAAAAGGCCTTTCATAATGCAGTCAAGGCCTTTGCTCTGATGCCGACAACGCATTTTCCCACGGAGAAGAGGGACTCTTTGTTTTGGCCAGAGCCTTCGTGCTGTCAGCTGTGTTGTGGAAGGGTGATGGCTCCAGTTACATGTGGTTGAGGCAGTCAGCCACCTGAGATTCCGATGGCCCGAATAAAACCGAGTGATCGTGATTTCTTGGAGTCCGGGAGGACGTGCTGGGGCAGAAAAGTGAAGTAGACCGGTCGAAGCTGTGTTTTCAACTGGGCTGCCCAGCTTGTAAGCAGCACCTATGTGGGTAGTTTTGGCTGCCTCGTCGTTGTCCCGCTGCTCCGAACGGCGTTGGTTCTGAGCCGACTTCCAAGTCATTTATTTGAACCATAACAAGGCCCATAATAGTTAACGGTGTCATAGCCATGATAGCGAGGGTTCCTTGAAAAAGAGAGACTGTCGTCAAATCTCCTGCACGGAGTGGTATCGAAAGTAAGTCGATGCTCAGTCACAGGTTGGTAATAGCATCGGGCAAAGGACTGCGGATTTCGTTCCGATGAGGAATACAGTCTGTCAGAAATCCGGACCCAAGTGCACTCTTTTGTTTTATGGCTCTCAACTTGTGATCATTGCGCATTGAACGACAAAGACTTGGGGAGTATACGTCAGGTCAGTCTCGTGCTGTCTACAAAATTATGTATTAAACCCATTTCGAAAACGCCTGTATGAATACTGAAAAGGCCTTCCTGCATTCGGAAAAGACTTTCCTGTATTCTGAAAAGTGTCTTGATGCATCCCAAAGAGGCCTTTCTACTTACTAAGAAGGCCCTCTCGCATTTTAAAAAGGCCTGTGGTGTGATAAGTCCAGGCCTTGCCGATATGGTAACCTGAGACTCTCGTGATGGACGGCCGCGGGCAGATTTGACCAATGGAGCTTGGCGTGGCATTGACTTGAATACAAGCACTAGGTAGTCACGGCGGCGATCTTAATAGACACGCTCCGGGTTTCAGTATGGTTATGAGAGAAAAAAACCAGGTCCATGCGCTCGCTGAATATACTGAGTTCGTTTGCAAATCCGGGAGTATCCATCTGATGGACACAATGCCTCGGATGAGCGAGGATCGTCATGCGAACTCGACACCCACGAACCTCACTGGTCCATTGCCTCCAGCCTGCCCCGCCTTCAATTCGGATGGCTTGCCGGCGGGGCACAACTCATGATGGCAGGCCTCGTTGAGGTCGCGGTGGGCGCTCCCAAGACGACAAGACGAGGATCATACGGACTGTTCGTTTGGAGGCGCTGGGAGGGTTGGAAGTGGACGGGGCTTGTTCGTGTCACTGTTAAGGAGGAACCTGCCCATGCACTTCCCTCAGCCCGACACTCTCACTGAGGGAGTTCCAATGCTGAGCCGGTCGCCATCTGATTTGACGACACAGCCACCTCAGGGCTGTCTTTGCTCCCATCCCTGTCCGTATGTTGCGGGGCGTCAGCTCCCTTGTGTGATGGCACGCCGGATGTGTGCCAGGCCTTCGGTGTGCTTTGCGCAGCTGTTCAGTGCTGCAACCTGTGTGCGGCGACTGGCTTGTTTGAGCCTCATAATACTTTCAGAGCACTCTTCCTGTTCACCGGCGATTTACCGGCTGATCACCGCCCTCCGACTCTACTTGCAGCTGACGTTAAGGTTGGTAATCAATCCTTGTACAGCCTTGGTGAGCCCCGTCATCGCAGTAGGTGTGAGGTAGGCTGCTGGGGCTGAGCTTCCATTTCCTGCAGGTTTGGGGACGCCACATCGGCCAACCAGAGCGGAATCGTAAAGGCACCATTCACCTAGATTTTCAGCTGGGCTCTCCTGTGTGCTGCTGTCCACTGACAGCCCGTAGCGTCCTTTCCAATAGATTGGTTACCCAAGCATAGATCAAATCGCGCTGCCAGATAAAATCGCCGGTTGGCGGCGACTGGGTGGTATGAGTGAGAGACTGCCGTGCTCGTTGAACCTTGACAGCCAAAGTCGCGGCCCGGACGTGGCTGGGACGCACGGTAAGTACCGCCTAACAGCTGCGCAGTTTCGCGGTGGGGTTGCCTCTGTGGCTCCGCACCTCATGGGCGAACTTGCTTGCCAGCTGGTAAAGAGCCCCAGCCAGCTTTTCGCCCTTTTTCCGCCAGTCTTCATCGCTGAGAGCCTTCCCTTGACTGCAGCGCCTCCTTCCAATCCTCGCCTTCATTGAGGCTCTTCATCCCCAAGTCACACCAAGCACCGCTGCGAGAGAGCAATCCGCATCTTTTCCTGCGCAATTGAATCAGTGTGGCATATCCACGAGTAGAAACAGTGTGTTCGATAATTTTATTCCTTGTCTTCAGTCTCCAAGACCGGATCCGCACATAGCTGGTGGCTCCTGCGCTGCCATCCATCCCGCGACTCGGAGCTCTCGCCACGATCATCAGCCACACCGCCGACGCCTCTGCGCTTCCATCACCATCGCTTGGCGATGCGTCTTGCCCGCCGGTGACCCTGCGACTGAGATAGCAAGCGACGGCAAGTTACCGTTTGGGACCGGAGCGCCCGCCTGGGAGGCTTTCAACGACCGTGGCCGAACACGCGGGCAGCCCTATGGCATCGGAAAACGTCCTCGTCGTGACGCCTTCGACAGCATCGCCAGCCGCACCGGCTGCCCACGACGATCCAACCCGCTCGAAGTCGCTTAAGAGAGCGCGCGAAACCACGCCCACGCCGTCTCCGGCATCGGTGGGCGACCTTTCTCCTGCCAAGATTGCCCGTCTTGTTGGCTACACAAGGCAGTCGCAATCCCCTCTCACTGGCGCAGCGGCTCTCGAGAAGAAGCGCCGGAGAGCGGACGAGCAAACCCAGGACCAGCCCGGCAGTAGCCCGAACTTGACGCACCAGGTGCTGGCCGAATTTATGTCCGGTGGTGCCACCACAATGAGCCGGCCCCAAGAGGTGGGGCCGGTGACCGGGCAATCCGCTGTCGAGGCTGCTGCCGTTGCCGCCGCGCGAGCCCTCGGGACCGTCCATATCCCCGGTGACACCTCCCACGATCTCCACGATATCAGTCCGCAGAGCGCCATGAGTGCGGGGAGTGGGGCGAGCATGGAGGACGGGGAGAGCCAGGTCGTGCACAGTCCTGGGCCGATGGATGTTGACGGGCGAGGCTACGCACAGCAACCAGACGCGCCCATGGAGGACAAGGCCGCATCCTCACTTTCATACCCGGGTCTTTCTGGAACGCCCATGTCGGGACCCGGCGCTCCTCAAAGAGGCATGAGCCTTCCCATGACCAACTCGCAAAACCCGGACCTCACGCCGCGGTCACCGTCGTCTAAGAAACACAAGTGCCCCTACTGCGAAACGGAGTTCACCAGACACCACAACCTCAAGAGCCATCTGCTCACCCACAGCCAGGAAAAGCCATACGTGTGCCAGCAGTGTCAGATGCGGTTCCGTCGGCTTCACGATCTCAAGCGCCACAGCAAGTTACATACAGGAGAGAAGCCTCACATATGCCCTAAGTGCGACAGGAAGTTTGCCCGAGGTGACGCGCTGGCAAGACACAGCAAAGGCGCGGGTGGTTGTGCTGGGAGGCGACCCAGTATGGGAAGCTTTGCCGGTGATGAGGACTACGATGGGAGCGCCATGGACGGCGACGACTCTGTCATGGCGGGCGCCTTGTACGATAACAGTGCCGATACCAGTCTGACCGAGGAGGAGCGCCGACGCCTAAGTCTTCCGAGCATCAAAGCTCAACATGTTGCCGGTCAGACGGGGCAAGAGGGCTTCGCGAGCCACTCAAATACGTACCCACCCACCGGTACCAGGCCTGCGGGGGGCCTGTATCCTCCCAATGTTGATCGGGGGTCAGCAAGCTCGACAACCTCGCCGACTGTACCCAACAGCCATACGCCGCACACAAGCATATCCTCGATGCCTTTAAGCGCCGGAAGCTCAACCCTGTACTCGCAGAGCGGGATGACCGAGAGCCCGAAACCGCTGAGCCCTGGGGGTACGCAGGCCAACCAAGCTGGCCAGAAACGCGCTTCGACTCAGCAATCCGCCTCCGGGTTATCCCTACCAACGCATGGTACGTTGCCACCAGCGGCCCATCAAGCCTGGCTCTCCCACTACCCCCCTGCTGACGGAAAACAACCTGAAGGCAACGCTGCCGCTCCCTCAGCTGGCCGTGGCCGCGCCCGTGGTGCCAGTGGAGCCGGGGCACGCCAAGCGAGCAACGGCACTGGCCCTGAAAACAATAGCAACTTGTTTGCCGGCGACCCGGGTCTCTGGGCCTTCTTTCACCATCTGGAAGAGAAAGTCAAGCAGCTCACGGCAGACTTGGAGGCGAAGAACAAACGAGAGGGACAGCTGGTGGAGAAGGTCACCCAACAAGACCATAGCATCTCCACACTTCAGGCCGAGGTGGCGGCCCTTCGCCAGCAGTTATCCGGACCCCCTCAAGACGATGCCGCGGGCCAAGAGTAGTACTTGGGCGCGTGACATTTGGTTTTGGGCGAATACTGGAATGATGTCGAGCTCTGACATGTGTGGCCTTGAGGATGTGAAAACGAAGACTTTAATCAGGTTGGGATCTTTTATTTCCATTGGGGAAAAAGGCGGTCGGCGCAGTTCGATGGCGCAACAGGCGTGACAGGGAGGCTTTTGCTACCCTGATATCAAAAGCAAGCGGGTTTTCTCCTTTACTGAGCTTGGTCAGGTGTTGACCGAATGTGAGCAAACTGGGAGGAAGCATCCATTTCAATCGTTACGGTATCTTTCCTTTTTTAACTGTGTTGGGCTCGGGGTTAGGTAGGTTTGTCTTAGTGCTGATGTTGCGAGTGTGGATGGGTAAACCCCATCGTTACATGATGTTTTGGGCGGGCTGGCTGGATGGAAATGGATGGGACTGTGTGACGGCAAGTTACTTTGCTATCTTTATGTATTATACGATGGAAGGACATGTTTCTGCTGTTAATTGCGGACGTTTGATATCACGATATCAACTATACATTGCCTGCGGGAGTGCCGGTAAATGTTCCTTTGTCATTCAGCTACTGTTTGGTTGTGTCAGGTTGTCGAGGCAGGTAGGAATTTGACATTTGGTGTTTGCCGCGAGCCTGGTGTGACTGTACATGTATTTCGTAAATGCAAGCGAATCATCGAAACAAAACCCGGTTATCATGTCATCTGGGGTATCCGACAGTTTGTCTTCTCAGCAGCACGCGAATCGATGAGCGCCGAAAGGGGAGCAGCCCCCCCCGCCGAGTGGGCCAAGAGGACCCCACTGCGGACGTCATCAAGGAACGGCTCGGCTGGGCGCGGCGAACCTTGGCATCATCCGTTCCTGTGTGCGCGGGCTCCCTCGACACAGCTTCTCTTCTGATCCAAACCGAATGCGCGATGGCTTCTTACTTGGCGCTATTCTTGCTCACTCTAGCTAGATAGTCGTTTTGCCCTTAGTAATCCCGAAAATATCGAAGCATTTCTCAGCGGCGTTTCCACACGAATCCAACCGCAAGGGATAAGTCTCACCATTCCACCGTCGATTAAGCTTCCGTCGCGCGCGCGCCGGCCCTGATCTAGATCGGCACGCGTTTTACAAACGCCCGAGGGCGCAGGCCAGCTTTGTATAATATCCCGTCATGGACTCCCCCGAACCAGGTAGGCAATTGTGCGGAAACCCTCTCGAAGATAGGACTTAGACGAAAGATTGGCGGCATGGCGGATCAGGAAAACAAACCCCAGAAGCGTCCGCAAGGGAAGAAGAAATCGACGGGCAAGAAGGCCCAACAGACCAAGAAGACGCTCGCTCAGCAGGCGCCCGGTCCGCAGGGCGGAAGTGGTGGAAGCACGCAGAACCAAGTCCTTCGGGTCATTGACACGAATGCAGTTCCTCACGAAACGGGTCGGCCCGATACCCCGGTCAGCGAGGCAGATAGACCTCACGCCGAGAGGAAAGGATTGGACAAGGAGAACGATGGCGTCGTGAGTTTTCCTCTCCAATCTGATGGGATAGACAGTTGGCTAACGGAACCTTTAAGGCCGCGGAGGGGATACACAGCACACCCATTCGCACGCGATCCCTCAAGCCGAAAATACAGACTCCTGAGACGACGGCGAGGACTCCGGAGTCAACCAGGAGAGCGGCAAATGCACAGGGTGGGAACACACCGTCAAAAATAGCAAGGCCAAACCAACGTCGCGATTCGTCCCCAGCAGGTGTAAATGGCGGCACTGACGACAAGGCTATGGGGGATGTGATGGAAGCCACTTGGCTAAGAAACGCAGGAGGGAACGGCATCAGCCAGCGTCCATTAGCGGACATGCTCATGGACAGTCCTTCAGACACACAAGATGACCTCGTAGGCTTCGACGCGCCGAAAGCCGACGGTTTGGCGCTCGAATCTCGACCACAATGCCACAAGGATTTGTCGGCAGGCGATGACAAGCAAGGCAATAGCAAGCCAACTAACAGCAAGTTCCTGGGCTACGATGAGTACCCACCGCTATCCATCGACGAGAACGACCGAGAGAGCCGCGCCCGGGAGCTGGCATTCTACCGAGCCTACGGCGTCAGGTTCGCACCTTGGAATATCCCATTCAAGCGCAGGCTACAAACACTAGCAGTTGTTATGCACTCACTAAGCATCGCGTCGACCATGTCCTTCTTCTTCTTCCTCTGCGCGATCCCACTGACATGGCCGATCCTTATTCCTTATCTTCTACATATGCTTCTCTCCAAGGCGGCCACGGACGGCCGGCTCCGTTTTCGGTCGGAGCGCTTTCGCAGGCTGCCAGTTTGGAAGTTCTTTGCCGATTACTATCCAGCCCGGTTGCACAAGACGCACGATCTGCCGCCAACGAGGAAGTACATTTTTGGGTACCATCCACACGGCATTATCTCTCACGGAGCGTTCTCGGCCTTCGCAACCGAATCGCTTGGGTTCTCGGAGAAGTTCCCAGGTATCACCAACAGCCTGCTCACACTTGAGTCCAATTTTCGCATCCCCCTCTACCGCGAGTACATTCTGTCATTGGGGATTCAGTCAGTATCGAAGGAGTCCATCACCAACATTCTGACAAAGGGGGGGCGCAATGATGAGGGCATGGGACGGGCCGTGACGATTGTGGTGGGTGGAGCGCGCGAGTCGCTTGAGGCACAGCCGTGGACGATGCACCTGGTGCTTAGCCAGCGTAAGGGCTTCATCAAGTTGGCAATCCGCACAGGGGCCGACCTGGTGCCGGTGCTGGCGTTCGGTGAGAACGACCTGTACGATCAAGTCAGTGCTGAGACGCACCCGTCAATCCGCCGGATGCAGATGTATGTACTGCGGACGCTCAAGTTCACACTGCCATTTCTGCATGGGCGCGGAATCTTTAACTATGATGTTGGGTTGATGCCGTACCGGCGGCCGCTCAATATCGTGGTCGGAAAGCCAATTCAAGTCACGCAGGCGCGTGGTGGAGATGTTGACATGGCCGAGGTGGACAGGTTGCACGGGCTGTATGTCGACGAACTGAAGAAGATGTGGGATCGATACAAGGACGAGTTTGCAGCGGAGAGGAAGGAGGAGATGATGATTATGGCGTGAACTGATAAAACCGCGGGCGCAGTATTGGTATCACGCGTTTCTGCTTGCGGGTAAGGCGGTTGTTGTGTTTCGATAGGCGTCTCAGTTGGCTTGATGGAGGGGTTATGATCCGGTCATACTCATGTGGTTCGATGATGTTTTCGCTACAGTCACTTTTGGCTTACACTGTACTTATTGTACATGCCTTAGATCGACCGGTGGGTTGTAGCCCCGGACACCTGAGGGTGGTCTCATGACGAAGTTCAAGTTGATGTTGATTTAAACCTATTGCGTTGTGATTGCATCAACTAGTTGCAGATTTAGAGTAACATAGACAACGCTGGTTCAAGGGACTTATGCTTTTCCCACAGATAATGTCTATTTGCGCCGTCCAAGTGTATTTCAACCGTCCCGGCAGGTCTTCTTGCATCTCAAGCAGGCCTTTCTACATTCCTTAACGGCCAATTAAATACAACCAAGGCCTCTCGCGGTGGGAATGGGGCCTTCTTACACTCTGTAGCGGCTTATTATCATATAATCAAGGCCTTTAAGATTCGAATAAGGCCTCTCGCAATGTTAGTATGGCCTCTCACGGTGTTATCAAGTCCTCTGTCAATGCGATGAAGGCCTTTTACAACAAGAATGAGGCCCTTCATAATGCGAATCACGCCTCTCATGTAAGAATTTAGCCCTGCTATTTGAATGTAGCCTGTTCAAGGGTTCCAGCGCAGTGTAGATAGACATCCTCTTAATTTAAGGGATTTATACTTTTCTAATCCTTCTTGCCATACTCGCCATGCAGCGGGTGGGATTTCCGATTTCCTGGTTCGGGCGCATGCAGGCACGGCACATGGCGATCCAACGAGACCCTTGTCCAAGGGTCACCTGCCGTGCCGTTCCCGTGGCCTT
>Ga0247760_1000069_pt1 | contig 93414 bp, 75 predicted proteins | sample UWRJL171409R4_FD_179936 | JGI IMG/M metagenome (GOLD analysis project Ga0247760, IMG submission 179936) | Plant litter microbial communities from Arlington Agricultural Research Station in Wisconsin, United States - UWRJ-L171-409R-4 | ecosystem: Environmental > Terrestrial > Plant litter >...
GACAGTTTGACATGTGCATGATGAACGGGGCCATTGCTGAAGACACCAGACAACAGGTGAGTCCGGGCAGCGTGGCCAGCGCGGTGTGTACATGACGGACAGAACCATCGCAGAAGACAGGAAATCCGGCGAGTTTGGGCAGTGTGGACAGCGCGGCATGTACATGGTGCATGGAACCATCAAGGCGTGTCGGGTAAATCGGGCCGTGCAGTGATATCATGAGGAGAGGGGACTGCTGTCGCTTCGGGACTGGTGTGTACATACAGGCGATCCCGCGGCCTTGCCGAAGGCGGCAAGGTACTTGGCCTGTAGGTCTAGGACCAAGACCTGACGACTCGGATGGATCTGATCAGGTGTAAAAATGTCAGAATTATCATCACGATGGACGGGCCAGAGGGAGCGGAACTTACAGGGTCGCAATCGCGGCCCCCCACAATACACTCCAGGCACAGCTTCGTCTCTCTCGTTCGATGAACTGAACAACAATCGAAAGGTCAGCTCAGCTCAGCTCGGCTCAGTTCGGTGCAGTTCAGGATAAGCTAGGTATCAAAACATACGTCGGTCCGTGCAGGACACCCGGCCGTTGCGACAGGCGTCGGCGGCGCGAGACGCGGGGTAACCCATGAGCATGGACGAGATACAATGGCGGCAGAAGACTGGGCGAGTCTTTCTGTTGGCCAGCGACACGGCGGCAGCCTTCTGTCGGGTGCTGCGGTGCTTCCCGGCTGACTTGGAGGTGGACATATTGAAGGTTTGAGGTGGTGGTGAATGAAAGAAATTGTTTTGCGCTTGTGAGGACAGTTCGCGATGTCTTCTTTTGACTGGGGGAAGCGTGAAAAGAAGCGAGTGTGGTGTTGTTGGAGAAAGCTCGAGGTCCAGATTTAATTACTGGAGACTTGCTTTTGTGCTTGAAAGAAATTTCATCGCGTTAGGGTCGCGTGCCAAAGTGAATGGAATCAGTGAATCACAACGCGTTGGTATTGTTCGGATGGAAGTCACACGTCCTGCGAGTGGACCTTGCAAACGACATATTGGGAACGGCAGGAAGAGTGAATCTGGCCATATGACAGAGCCAACATAGTGAACCTGAGAAGGACCCGCAGGCCGAGAGGTGAATTGCGCAATGTGTTTTTGGTGAGCCGAACGCGTCCAAGAAACTGCGTGAGGTGTTCTTAGGAGAACCCAGAGGTCTGGATTTTGTTTCCAGAGGCTTGCTTTCCAATTGTGGGCGAAATTTGACTTGTAGGGAACGCGTAGTAGAGTGGGTAGGTAAAAAGGCGAACACTGAAGACCGTTTTTATTGTAGAGTTCGGTCGAAATTCACAATGCCACACTTTCGGCCAGTATGCCCTGGAAAGGTGAGATTGGAATTGAAGGAAAAGGAATACGGGTCACGTGGCAGTATCTATCCAATGAGCAAAAAGGTATATACCACCCGGCTTATGAAAACGCTATTAGTTCCATGTCTATCTTACATCGGAGCGACGTTCGGCCCCTGTTCCAGTGTGCAACTATTCTTGCGTGAAGAAAGCCATGGAACCGTCCGACCACCTGTATTTCGAGGCCTGCACTGGTGTGACGAAATGAGAACAGACAAGATGAGACTTTCAAGTTTTAACAAGTGTTGGAAGTCTTCGTCCTTGGACATAGTGCTCACCGGGGAATAGGCTCCTTTATAGATATGCTTTCACTCAGCCGCTCCGACTGATCCAGGACCATTTCCAACATGAAGCTGGCACTGTGAGTCATGACAGACAAGAACAAACATGCAATCACAACCTATAAATTTACCATAAGATAAACCTAACGGTCTTCAAGCGGTTTGGTTGCGTGTGCCGAATCTAGGAACACAAAATTTTCGTTTCGTTCGTTGTCCTGAATCGGCGTAAGCTGTGGCTGATTTGTCCTCCACTTTCCCTGATTCACCCCAGGCCATGAGCAAGGGTGCAATCCTACCTGTACTCCCTGTAGAGTTTTAGATACACGTTTTCTGCCTCGTCGGCTAAAGTCCGTGTTCCTTATCTCAGCAATTTTAGACCCTTATGGCATGGGCACTCTTTGCATCCAGCAAGCCATTTAGCCAGAACTCAATACATAATCCTGCCCCGAGCTTCTCAGCGACGAGTTTGACTGTGACAAGTGCAGCGACTTCCACGAATTTCCCACCAACGAGAAGGACTGGTCGCTGTGGTCGGGATGGTCAAGAGGGCGGCGAAATCACTCACACTACCATGAGGAAACTACCAAGTCCAAGTCATCAAAACTATTTAACTTGAGCCTACTACCAGTGGAGATTGAGGACGACCCCATGTTCCGCGTTCGTGACTGGGTTAATATGGGCTAGCATCATTAGTGCCTGGAAAGGTGTCTCAGAATGTTATTGAGAGTTTGGAGTTCGATTCAGTTTACGGTTCAAGGGATCATTACTCCCGATCACTGCAGATGTATTTCACACAATAGTCTATTCCACATAGAAGAGAGAATATAACTTCCTGTTTATTTCTCCTGAAAAAGCCCCTCCTACAAACACTGCGAGTACCACTGATTGCTAACCTTGCACTCAGTCCCGCTCTCACACTTGGTCGCGCCACTCCACCCCTGGCCACCACACTGCTCATACCTCTTCGCCGTAGCCCCCCCACCACCCCCCGTCGCCGGCGCTGTCGTCGTCACCACCGGCGCCTTCGTCGTCGTCGTCGGCCCCGCCCCCGGATTCGACGGCGTCCCGACCGGATTCTCTAGCGTCAACAACCCCGGGCGATACGGCAACTTATTATACTCCGAGCTTGTCCCCTGCTTTCCCTGGTACAACAGCTGCAACTTACATGGGTCCACCGGGAAGGTCTCATCGTTCCTGGACCGCACCAAATCACCGTGGGAGATGTCCTCCGTCCACGACGCGCCGGGGGCGTTGGACTTCCCTGCGAACGGATTGCTCTCCGACGTCGCCTGGGGAGTCCACGCCCCGTCGAGACGGGTGGCGGTGTAGGACCGGAAATACCGCCCGCGCGAGCCCATGGATTCGATGATCATGAGGTACAGCGGGGAGGACTGGCCGTCGAGGGTATACACCTGCACAGCCTCGAAGAAGTCTGCCTTGGCGCCGTCGAAGATTATGGTCGTGGCGGTGCCGAAGTTACCGGGGAAGTTGCCGATGGGCATGGATGAGCGGTAGATGCGGCCGTTGTCGCCGGCGAAGAAGAGGTACATGTTGGTCGCGTCGGCGATGAGGGTTTGGTCGATGGGCCCGGTGTCGGAGTTGGCGATGGACCCGGAGAAGAGCGGGTAGGCGGCGGACCAGGCGTTGGCGTCGACGGGGTTGGTGGACGTGCGGTAGGAGAAGGCGGTGGCGCCCCATTGGTAGGCGAGGATCCAGATGTTCTTCGGGCGGAAGAAGAAGAGGGTGGGGGCGACGGTGGCGAAGTTCATCTGGTTTTGGGTGACGGTGGACATCTTGGACCAGTCGCTGAAGAGGCCGAAGTTCATGGAGCCGTAGGCGGTGGTGCCAAAGTAGGAGCCGTAGACGAGGTGCTGGCCGTTGTAGGGCACGTAGGTGAAGTCCTTGAGCGAGGCCCAGCCGTTTTTGGGTTGGGCGAGCGCGCCCGAGGATGACCACTTGTAAGTCGAAGGGAGGCTGCAGGCCCCGTGGACGAGGGGGACTGCGGGCGCGAGCAGCGCGATGGCGGCGGCGAGCTTCATCGTGGCGATGCTTGGCTGAGACGAGCTGGGGAGTCAGGCATACTGAGAAGGAGAATATTGAAAGGCTGCGGGAGGGCGATTAATATATGAGAGATATACGGAGCCAGGATTTCTATCCTCCGTATGTCTAGGCTAACCCGGTCGTGATATTCCGTCAATGAAAGGGAAGGTTGCGGGTTGAAGGCAAGGTCATCCGTGATTGGACCGCATGAGACAGAAAAGACGTTGTGCGGAGATTCCCCGGTCCACCAGATCCACCGGCGATGCGTTCCCCAGGTTTTGAGTAGCATTGAGTTGCGATGCCAAGGCGTGCAGCAGGCCTAGCAACCCGGTTTTTCTGGCTCGGATGGGTGAGTGGATACGGAACCAAATTCGCCCTTTTGCTGGTCACGGCACTGGAAGTGGTGTAAGTGAGTTGCTGTTTCGGGCTAGGTGCCTTCATGTTAGGTAGTCACCCGAAACAACACAACAAGTCAAACAGTTTGCTAACTTTGCTAGGCACCAAAGCAATTAACTCTGATGTCCTCTCGTGTGAGAGAATGCAGGTATTTCTCGGGCGCGAAGAAACTTGCCCTCCGATGCGGGGAGTATTTGTACCTTATCTTAAGCTCGATTGGGAACGGAGCAACAAACCGGGCATTTGAAGTTCCGAGACCACCCAAAATGGTAACTGTCACCCGCACCCCACAGTAAACAACCTGCCTTGGCCGAAATTCAATGTCACCATGCCACTCGCTGAGCATGAAGAACACCGGGGAAATCATTTCCCTCATACTAAATGACGACACAGGGCATGACGTTGATTTCGTGAGTCGAGAAGCGAAATATTCGCCGTTTCAGTCAAGTGGCGATGACCTTCTCCGCCGTTGACTCCGCAAGACTTTCGCTGCATCTAGGACTCGGAATTTTCCAGATCTCTCTCCAACAGCGCTACAGAGAAGGTCGCAGCAGAATGGGGTGTCCGTAAATGCTACTGTCTGACCAATTTTACTCCTAGATAAAGAAGAAAACGTCGCGAGTGTTGATGACCCTTGAGAGCCAAGGGGTCCCGTGGAGTTGGAGAACACTCGGAGATGGCCACTGCGAGAAGAAAGTGTACATGGAGAGCGAGACCGTGGGCGCCAGCATGGAGAGCCGGTACGGGGGGCGGCTGTGGATGTCGTCGGATTCACTAGGGGAGGGGCCACCATATAATCACGGTGCGGGAACGTCACAGAGCTCGGACAATCAGTTGCCGTGAGGAGGGGCAAAGCTTGAGCGGGGAGGATCTCATTTACGGGCACGACGTTCTTGAAAAGGTCTTCAAAGAGTTGTGACTGCCAAAGACAACACAATTGTGGAACGATTGGGAAATTCTGCCACTTTCTAACCAGATATCCACCTTTCCCAACACCACAGGCGATCCCACTCGAGCAATCACCAACAAACACCTGACCCCCTTCGAATTCCCCCCCTAATCTAATCCTCCGGTCCTGGGATGGCAAGTGCGATTCGACTAAACTAGAACAAATACTTCCTCAAGCTCCAAGTCACCTGGTGAATAGCAGGCCTCACCGCCCATCAGTCCTTCAGCGTAGCATTCTCCAACAAAGTGATACTTGTTCCTAGTATGTCCTTGGCGACCACTAGCTCCGTAATCGCCCTCATGAGGCTTTGGCCGAAGCAAGTAGGGCACGTTCCCACCATACAGTACTACAACCAGATCACCAACTTTAGATCCTGATGGACAAAGACCCACCCTTCCATCTTCATCAGTGAACATGCAGTTTCCGTGGCAAGCCAGCCAAGTAGGCGGGCCATCAAGAGAATTGTTGTTTGAGGGAGGAAACGTGTCCCAGTGGGACAGGTAATGCATCTTCCATTCTTCACCTTTGTTCAGGTGATGTCCGATATCGACGGGCTCGCCAACTGACACCCTTGTTTTAAAACTATTCCAGGTGCCGATAGTACCTGAAGGATCGAAGAGTCGCACGAATGCTTCCTGCATGCTCTTCGAAGCGGGTAAGGCCTGATAATAGGGATAAGGGCCGATAGACGCAATGTTGCTGATCCTTATGCCTTTCAGCGCGAGATGCATTGGCCGCGTCATTCCTGTCGACTGTATCAGATTTGTGTCGATATCACGGCCGCTTGAGGCGCGATATCCGCACTGATCATGGAGTGCAAGAGTTGCTTGTATCCACTCGCCAAAGCCTTCGTGCCACATGATCCAGGACGGCCGCTGTGAAAGGTCAAATCCGCTACCAGCTGAAGCAGAAGGACCTGTCTTGCAAACCCAGGACCGGCCCGAGATCGTATGCACCGCAGACAGTATGCGGAGGGAAGCATGATGTACTATCCACCATCTCGTAAAATCAGCGTAGACCCTGGTGACCTCTTTGCCGTAGTCTGGTTTCACTTCTGGCGGAAGTTGGTCAATCTGGTGCGTTTCCTTGCCGAAAATCAACAACGCAAAAATCTTGTCTCTTGCGTCTGTGGCCTTCATGCCGAGAACTGAAACGAGGATGTGCAAGATATCCAATCTTGGCGCTCGCTCACATGTCAGAGCCATTCCATCCCTCTTGACGCTAAATAGTGTTGTCCATATTGAGGGAAGCACCGCCCTGGTCAAGAGCCCTCGCAGCTTCAAGCAGCGGTTTGCTTGCATGATCGCTTCCCACTGTAATTGATATGGCCCGCAGAAAACCTGGACGCGTGAAGCTTCCCAAACCTCCTGCAAAACCCATACGCGCTCGAACCAGGCTAAAGAGAATATTCGGTCGAAGCCGGTGTTGAATAGCCGCGATGTCTTGTCCAGGATGATGTCATGCGTATCCTGCGGATCTGGCAGTTCCGTTGGGGCTCCTGCCTGGCCGCTCTCCGATTGAACGGCTTTATCATAGTGCTGTGAGATACCGTGAATGGCCCGACAATCAGTGGCGATATCGGTGTCGGGTTCCCCTAGCCAAACGCATACAGCCCCCGCGGATGCAAATATCTCGCCCATGAGAGCAACCTGACGTGTTCGTTCATCCATGTCCATTTGGTTGATGCACAGAAGATCAATCCAGAGTGTCCTTGGGGTATTCTTATGCCTCAGCTGCCTGAGTGCTAGGAACAGATTCCGATTTGTCTGGATCCTCGTTGGTGGTTGATGCTCGTCAAGGACCGTCAGCAGCAGAACTTGAGGGTCCTTTGCTTCTCCCCAGCAGTAAGAAAGAGCGTCATACCGCAGACAATCTCTCTCAAGCAAACGGGTATATTTTAGCGCTAATCGAATCGGCTGCTCGGCTTCTCCGGGCTGAAGCTCCACGACTCTGATCTCCCTGAGATCGTGCATTAGCGGACGATACCCGCTGTAGTCGTTCTTTTCGACCAGGGAGATAATCGTATGCGCAGCCACGCTCCAATCGCTCGGTGATGCCCATAACTCGATTTTTGCCGCGTTGACGAAATTTGTCCACGCTGGGAAGTGGGCCCGCGGTACAATCTGAACCGTATCGCCAGGCCGGATGCTGGTCATCCAGTGCCGCAGATCATCATCAGCGTCCTCCAAGCTCCAGCAATTGACATGCCTTTTGTACTCAAGGCTTGCGTTCACATTGTACTGGATGGAGCGGCGAGGGACCCGTTCGTGACCGGAAGGAGACAGCACACAGGCGTCAAACCAGGTGAAAGAAGCTTGATACGTGCCACCATATTGACTTTCGCTGTCGCTAAATCCCTGATCGTGAGAGGTCGTGGTGAAAGTAATGCGTCGAACAGCAAGCTCCTGACTTGCACCAATTGTGGCTGCCCCGGGAGTGCCAAATCGTAGGGACAGGTAGGGCTGCTGAGAACAGTACTGCGTCGTCGTGACTTCTCCCTCCTCCTCGGCCGAAAAGTATACCCAGAGTGGGTCAATCGCCATACCTGACTTAAAATGTTGTCCAACCTGTTTTATCGTTGTGCTATGCGTATGAATAATGTTGGGGAAGTTTGATGAGTGTTTAGCTCTTACTGTCTGAACAACCGCTGAAACTGAGGAAGAGCAGGAGGGAGATTGCTGACCACAAAGAGAGCGGGGTCGTAAGGGAGAGTGTGGACTTTTGTGGTGGCCCAGGTTGCGCGCACGGACCTCCTGTCAGATAACCTGGCAAGTCTTGGCATTCCCAGCCCAAATCTGTTGGCCGCAACCTATATGGTATGGTTAGCATAAACCGAGGAACAGAATCTCCAGATGGCTACTTTAGTCGAGGGTCCAAAATTGGGCCACACGGCTGTGCAGGCTAGCCTCACTCATGGCTCACCCCAGCTCAGGAGTGGCTCAGAGTCACACACGAATATGGAAATTGCTGAGGGCAATTTTAGGGTAAAGCATAGGGCTGCTGTGGATGTAGTTGACCACGGCGGAACTTTTGACTGAGAAAACCTGAAGGCGGCTTGCCTGTTGCCCTTGCCCTTCTGCGGCAACGATGACTCGGAATGTGTTGTCTCGGTCGGTGTGAAGGAAGATGCGATGGGCATCCATGTCACCGCCGCCTTGACAAGAATTGATACGGCAAGAGCTCAAGTTCGGCATGAAACTGCGCTCTTCCACGGAACACCGGCCTCAACTTGGGTCTTTTGCACGAGTTGGGTTACCCCGCAGTTTTTGTGCGACTTCACGCCTGCCTTGGAGGTGTTGACGTTCATTGGCTAGATAGGTACCCTTTCTCTCCTAAGGCATATCTGCTGTAGTTGCCGTTAGAGCCTGATCATTTCTGCACCTTCCTCCAACATCCCCGCCCCGATCCCGTCTGAGCTTTCGTATCAGCGTCGTCACGTCTGGTTTCTTTCGCATCATCAAGGGTGGCCTGTTTACACATTTCGGGATCTCTCCCCATCACCCTGATATCCGCTGAGTACCTACTCGGGTCACCACACAATTGCGATGGCGGAAATCCTCGGCATTGTCAGCTCAATTGCCGGCCTGGCTTCTCTGTCTATTGAGATTAGAAAAGGTATCAGAACACTGAAAATCAGAGTCGCCACGGTCAAGGACTTGCCACAGACGGTCGACCGAATCGAAACGCAGCTTACGGTATTGGAATCCATCAGGCATCGGATCCAGTCGCCCACGAACGGCGCACAGAACGAGACTTCTGAACTGGAAACTCTTCTCCGGCTCTGCGTGGATGATTACAATGCAATCTCGCGAGCGTTGGGCGCCCTCCAGGCTAGGATTACCGCGCCGAACGAGAAGGCTCGGGGCTTGAGACTACGCGGCCTGGGGCTGCGGGATTCATCGCTCCTGAGCGAGCTGCAGGTTGTCGATCGACTCACGGCTGATGCGTATAACCACTTCACATTGTTAAGAGTTCATTCAGTGTTGCATAGGATTCGAGATGCGCCGATGGAATGCTGATTAGCTGTCTAGGGCGATGCTGTATGTTTGGGACCTCCTGATGAGAATGATGCCTTTCTTACCTCCTCTACTCCAGCGTGACGATAGATAGCAGGGCATTTGCATTGGCGGAGCAGTTGACACGGCCCAATGATAGCGCTGCTGAAAACTCTAGAAGTACTGGATCTCAGGCGGGTGGGGACTCGAGCGGCCTCAACGAAGAGTCCCGATCGGAAGTCAGGCTGCCACCATTCAGGTCTCCGCGTATACCTCGATGTGACAGGAAGCGCTGCCGCTGCTCCTGCCATGCCAACGAGTCTAGCACCTGGAAGTGCTTGTTCGTCAGGTACACTCCTTTGGACGCGGTCCTGCGCTCATGCGATCAAAGCACATGCAGCGCACGTCGGTACCAGTTCCTCCGCGTTCAGCTGCTGTGGCTCGGTATACCGGTAGCCGTGCAACTCGGTGGAGAGTTCATCACAGGGGCAGCGGGATATGCCTTGCGGCCGAGCCTCCAGGTGCATGCGGTGGTGCGAGCGACGTCGCCAGGGTTCGAAGTTCTGTTCAGACTAGAGCAAGGTGAGCTCGACACCGAAACGGCGAAAGAGAAGTTCCGGCAGCTTTACAGGTCCGACTCGACACTCAGGACCCATGTCAATCCGGTGGGACAGACATATGCCCAGGAGCTCGTGCACTATGGGCCGTGGGGTGTACACGGTTATCAAAGCCAAAAGCAACTCGAGATGATTGAGTTTTTTGTCCAGGAACTCAATATGGGGGCCGGGATGGACACGGATGAGTGTGCTACCGCCTCTTGATTCCGGGTATCTGAGTTCATGCAGGTGTCAGAGTTCATGCATACCTACCTATCTGGTAGCGAGAAGAGCTAATATAGTGAGACCTGCAGATTCTTATACGATGTTGCCGGGTGGGGAAGTGGCAACTGCCATCTGATGGTGATGGAATTCTTGGTTAGGATTGGACACGGCTTTGAGGACGCCGACGAGCCGCGCTCTGCCTCTTGGCCAGGGCCAAGCTTGCCTGAAGATGGGCCGTTTGAGATGTATGGCGAAACTCCCTTCCAAGCAGTCGATCCATTTTATGTCGAATCTCTCAGGGCAATAACCTCGCAGAACCCAGGTGAGTATCACCCGCAGAAATTTACATGTACCTGGCAATAGAAACACCATGTGAGCTCAGGCTAACCAAAGTGTCGCCGCCACAAAGGCTTTGGAGGAACGCATCCCTTGACCAGGGCCGTGCTCTCTAATGACCTCGCTGAAGTCAGACGATGGATTAACAAGATCAGGGACGCAGACAAGATTGCGAACATCGTCAACTTCCTTGGCCAGTCGGCCTTACATATGGCCCTGGCACCCTCCTCTGGCCCAATCCTTGACTTTCTCCTGGCGAGAGCAGCCCTGACGTTGAAGGACAAGCAAGACCGCTGGGGATTCAAACCGCTCATGTAAGCTGTGGCCATGGGCTACCGGGATGCCGCCCTCATGCTGATCCAGCACGGTGCTGATCTGTCAGTGCGGGCCCATCATGTAGACAGAGATACATGGGGTCTTCAGGAAGGAAATGAATGCGATTTCATTGATTGCGCCTTCATCTGGAGTCACGAAAAGATGGTTTGGGATGTTTTCCATGCTCTTGGGGGAAATACTGCCACATCGAATCCCTCATACGACATCTGGCCTCGGTTGTCAGAGCAAATGGCTAAGCTGGTACTCCCATGGCAAGTTCTAACCGCACAGATGAAGGAATAGACAGACCAATACTGGGAAACCCTGCTCTCTGTATCTGGACCTGCGGATCTTGACTTCACGTTTGGCAGCGGCGAAAAGACCCTCGGCAGTCTAATTAGGTCCCAGGACGAGGCTCAGCGGCTCATCGATGGCGGATTCTCCGCTGTCAACGTGCGAGACACCTCCGGCGAGCATTGTCTCTTCTCTGTTGCCGTGGCCATTGACCCAAAACCAATCACTCTACTCATCAGCAAAGGCGCAGACCCCCTCATCCGAAACAACCAGCGCAGGACAGTCCTCCACCAAGTCCTCCAAGATTTCCCCGACTACGAGCCGGACATCGCCAAAGTCATCGCCATGTTTCGCACACTGCGCGCTCTGTTACTGCATGTGCCCAGTCTTCTCAGCACCAGCAACGACACCGCACTTCCGGCTGACGGGTGTGACTGCCCCTGCTCAGAAGAGGGCTGTCTCCCGACAGTTACGCTCATGCCGGTGTTCCGCCACCAACTCCTCACGCTTCCCAGAAACGTCATGTGGACGCTCGAATGCCTGGCTGTCTTCCGGGACCTGGATCGACCGGATTGGGTGAGACAGTATCTTATCGTGGCTCCGGCGCTTCAAGATGGACGAGCTCGAAATGCCACACCGCTGCGAGTGTGCAGCGAAGGCTGGTCACGCGAAAGAGGAGCGATTTTGGGATGTGATTGCCGAGGAGAGGAAGATCGAGACGCTGGAGGCTGAGATGGTCGAGCTGAGATCTGCGTCCGATGATCAACTAGAAAAAAAGCTCTTGCTAGAGATGCGGCGGTCCTTTGAGTTGCTGCTGGCGCGACGAGAGGATGGTGCACGCAAGAAAGAGAGTGGGTTAAGAAGGCGAGAGGAGAGAGATCGGGGCAAGGCAGCGAAGAACGAGAACAAGGTGAGTATTACCCCGGCTACCTAGCTATCGATGCCGGTTCATTGTTGCAGAGTCGCCGGCTTATGACTGCGGGGTCTAATATTCTTACTTTGTGCGCGTAGTTACATCCAGACAACGACGATAAACGCTCGGAGGTGGATTACGCAAACGATTGCTTCATCGATCCGCCCAGTTTGGCACTTAGACGTCATATGGAAGCAGAGTGGGTCAATCTATTTATGGACATGATTAAGAGGGCCGATCCGATGCAAATGGCGAGGAAGTACAAGCGATACGTTGATACTGCAAGGGAATGGAGCGAGTCGGGGCTTATGGGTGAGTCTAATCGGAATGTAGGGATAAGAGAAAGGTGGATTACAAGCTTTGTCCGTGTTATGGAGCTGGATCTGTCTGAGATAGTCCCTGGTGAATCATGAAGGGCCAGGGGGATTTTAGTTAATGTCTCGTTTCTAGGGGAGGTGGGCGAGCGAGGAGGAGTAGTTGATGATTAATGACATAAGTGTAAGCCTATTCTGAAAGATGTCAAGTTTTAGATACGCGTTTTCCGCACAGATAGGTATGCAATAGAGATGAAGCGCTTGCTGTAATCAGATGTTGTTAGACTACTTGGAGAGTTTGCAGGTTTGAAGTACCGCATACCTAGTTTCGAAAACCGGGGATTTGAGAAGTCTTATCGTCTAACAGAACCGTGCGGATTGCGCCAATTTTGATAGCACGGATAGCCGGACGAGAGAGGCACTTGCAAGGCTTGGATAAGGTTGTTCTGAGACCTTGAAGCTTTGAAGAATAAAGCATGTCCTGACACCTGTACCGAAGCAGTATGTCATAATCATACGAGTAGTTCCAGCACTTTTGCTATAATTTTGAACAAATTCTATTGCAATCCGATGGAAACAAGTGATGGGGTGCCAAATCCAGAAAACCAACTATCTTTGACAGTTGAACATGAATTTGCCCAATTTCCCGCATAAACCGTCTGATGTGCTCCAACACCCTTTTCAAGACGATAAACTAACGAGAGCCACCTCACCAGTTGCCAACTGCCGACTATCCTAAAATGAACGTTTCCCGTTTACGGGGAAGGCAGTCAAACAGATCCTGATAAAGAATGTCGTTGTAACTGGGGCGGGCGTCACGTCCAGCATCCGGTAAGTCCGCAGGGCCTTCGAAATGCGGTGATAGGAGGCCGACACCTCCAATTCTCTCCCAAGGGTCACCCCCCTTTCTACAAACCATCCCAAAGCGCGTTTGTTTAGACAGCAGAATGCATGTAAATTCCTCTTCGCACAGCGCGCGATGAAAATCATCACCTTCAACAACCTGGACGGATTGAACGAACGACCAGTAATGGGTGCCATGAGAGGATGCATCATGGCTCGCGACTTGGGCACATATGAAGTACGTGGGATCAGGATGGTTGGACGCCCAAGGCGTCTTTGTGTCGTCAAATCCGCCGGCAATATACCTGAATCGAACTCTTACAGTCCAAGCCTCAATGCGAACGACAGGCTGGTAGGGTATTGCTAGCGCCCCCTGAGGATTTATGTTGGAGACAGCCTGCTCATCCAGTCTGTGGTAATCCCCGTCTTCCTTCAGGTTGGTGAGCCGCCTCGGATAGCCTGGAAAGAGCTCGCAGGTATCGCCATGGTGCGTGAGGCAGTAGCTAAGCCACCCGTTGAGTATTTTGAAGTCGATCGAACCTGGGAGGATTTTCCTAGCGCTGCCAGGGGTCGGAAGTCTGCCGCTCGTCGGGGCTTTGGCAGCGGGAAGGATGCAGAATTCTGGATGGGTCCAGGGAGACTGCTCAAACTCTGCCACTAACCCTTTGGTTAGTCCGATGGCGTAGAATTTGTCAAAAACTTGGTCGACCTCGTTGCTAAATCCAACAGTTTTTAGGATGTCGCCAACTGCCTGTGCGGCGTACGTAGTCTGGAAGACAACCGCAACGTCATCCTCAGAGTTGATTGATGCGTTGGTGCTCGACCCAACTCGGCCGACCGTGGCAACGTGATCCGGGACCGGCGTGGTCTGGCATCCCCGAAACCTCGCATATGGACGTAGCCTCTGCTTTGTACCTGCCAGCCCTGGGGTGTTGCCGAGGATTCAAAATTCACGGATTGGGCCAGGCCAGCTTCCAAGTCTCCAGCCCAGACCCGACATCATTGGATGGGGGTGAGCCAATGGATTACCCAGGTGTGCCTGCCAGAGTGGTGAGAGGGAGCTTATCGATAAGAAAGGGCTGCAGCTGTCCCGCGAGCCCAACCGCGAGTTCTCAGCTCACGCAACAACCGATGACCATCCCAAAGCCGCGACACGAAATGATCGAACTTTTCATCCTGAAATGAAGCCCGTCACGGCAATCGAGACAACCGCGGCTAACTTTTCATCCCAGAGGAAATGGAACCCGTCACAGCGATTAGCTTAGCCGCTGCTATCGTTCAGTTTGTCGACGTCGGCGCCAAAATCGTCAAACGGTTATCGGACTTTAGCAACAATATTGACGAAATTCCAAAGGCCTTCCGTCAAATCAAGACGCAATTGCCACTCATCATCAACGGGGTACGCAGGATACAAGACCAGGTGAAGAGCAATGACATCAACCCGTCGTCCGAGGAAGCGCTCCTCCCAGTGTTGCGCGAATTCCAAGAGGCCGCGCAAAGGCTCGAAGAGCTGCTAGAACGCATCCTACCGCCAGCTACTGCGTCATCCTTGCAACGCAGGACGAAGGCTATCGCGAGTCTGCGCTATGATAGCAAGGTGCAAGACATAGCCGAGACGCTTGCGAAGTATGTGAGCGTTCTCACCTTTCATCAATCTGTCAGCAACCGTCAAGTTCTCAGCAACCATCAAGTGGTCACTGGCAGTAACTCAGCCCCGAACTGGCAGCATAACTTGTCGTGGCTGGTACCATCTGACCGAAACCCGGCATTCGTGGGCAGGGTGGGGATATTCAGCGCCATCGACGACGCACTCAAGGTCAAGGAGGGCAGTCAGCCAAAGGCAGCTTTGTGTGGTTTGGGTGGTATCGGGTAAGCGGACCTGAGCTATGTCTATTTGTGGTACGCAACCACTGATACTATTCTGCCGAGTTAGAAAATCACAGATTGCGATTGAGTACTATTATCGGCGGCGCGAAAGCGGCATTTCTATATTCTGGGTCAACGCCGTCACGGTTTCCAGATTCGAGGAGTCATTCAAACGGATCGCCAGGGAATGCAGCCTCGTCAATCGTGACGAATCCACAACCGATACGGCTAACCTGGTGCAAGACTGGCTACAGACCCGACATAAAGAGCCCTGGTTAATGGTAGTCGACAACGCCGACGATGAGAAGAGCTTCTTCCACGAGAAGATGCGTAACGGCAAGAAGCCATCTCAAAGCATACCGCATTGTTCTCACGGATCGCTGCTGTTTACCACACGAACGAGTGATATGGGGGTAGATTTCGCAGCCCCCGCCGGTCCGATCATGATCCCGGCCCTAGATCCGGAAGAGGGTTTACAACTCGTCAAGGAGCGGCTACAAAAACGCTCTCCCCCGGAGGAAGTAGCCCTTGACCTCTTGGCGGAGCTAGAGTACATCCCGCTGGCTATTACTCAAGCCGTTGCCTTCATTATCAAGCGGAGAACGACCATCTCGAAGTACCTTGAACAATACCGGAAAAGCGATTCCTCCAGAACGCGTCTGTTGGCTTTCGAGTTTGCAGATCACGGCCGTCAAAGTGCCTCCATGGAGTCCGTCGCTAAGACATGGTCGCTATCGTTCGACTGGCTGCGCAACAATAACCTACGAGCGACTGACCTACTTTTGCTTGATCAGCTTTTTCCAACACAACGGCATCCCAAAGAGGCTTCTTGATGGCGCCGAGGGCCAGGAGGATGGTGAGGATGAGTTCGACTTCGAGGACGCCGTGGCTGCCCTCCGCGCCTTCTCATTGGTCGACGCAAGCGATGCGGACGATGGCACCGAGATCACGTTCAGCACCCACCGTCTTGTGCAACTAGCCACACGATGGTGGCTGCAGAGTGAAGGTGTTGCCGAAACGGAGAGATGGCCTTCTCTGCCCTTCAATCCGTGTCGCATCACTTCCCGGAGCCATCTTCGTACCCCGCCGGAGATTACTGGACGACGTGCCAGGCACTTTTGCCACACGCCGAGATGCTGCTGAAGTACAAATTCGGGAATCGCCCGTTCACAGATTCGCCCCAACCCCCGCACCAACGTGATATTGATACTGGACGAGCACGCCTCTTGCTACACACCGGACGCTAACTCGCATGGATGGGGGATTATTATGAAGCGCGGGGGCGTTTTGAGGAGTCACTGTCCCTCTGAGAGAAGCACCTCGGAGAGCGCGCTGTAGATACGCTGGAAAGTATGGGCTTATTATCCTGGCTCCTTCGATTTCCAGGCAGCATAAGTGATCTGGCTCAGGCAATATCGCTTGTTGAACGTGTCGTCGCACTACGGACAGAGGTCCTTGGCCCTGACGACCCGAAAACCATCGACGGCATGAACAACCTCGGCGGCGCGTTGGAGGCCCAATGCCAGTACGAAAAGTCAGAAACCCTGCATCGCGAGGCCCCTGCCCGCAGCAAGCGTGTGCGTGGTCGGCATCACTTGGACACCCTGAACTGCATGAGCCGGTTGCCATCGGTCCTGTCGGAGCAGCATGACGCGGAGAAGAATGTCGAGAGCATTGCCTTGCTGCGCGAGGGCTAAGCGGCTCGGCGATGAGCACCCGACCGTGCTCACGGAACTACATAACCTGGCCCTCATGTTGGGATATGACGAGGAGATCAAGGAAGAGTCCCGACGGCTAGGGCAGCGTACGCTCAAGTCTAAGAAGAGGATTTTTGGAATCGACCACTACGAGACGCTCATCAGCGTGGTAAACCTCATACTCACCCCACACGAGTACTAGGCCTTCGACGAAGCACTGGCCTTGATCGAAACAACAGTAGCAGCTTGTGAAGAGGGACCCCGCAAAGACAACCCCGACAGCCTCGCAATGGTTCAGAGGCTATAGAGGATGAAGCGATTCTTCCTCTAACCTAGCCGGAATATGAAAGTCGAGCCCGCCAACAAAGTGAAGAGCGAGGGGATAGTTTTTGAACTAGGATCTAGACTTCATTCCTTCTTTCCTTTATTTCCCCTTCTTTGGCTTGAGAGTTCTATAACCCTGATTTCTAATGCAGCTGTGCCTTGAATGAGTTATGTTACCATGGCATCCTCGTGACGGTGACCAAGCTTCCGCATCAACAGCCCTACCTACTCCACGCCACAAGCGCAAGGCAATGGATACAATGCCTCCATTACATTCATCACCTCGCCTTGCACTCGAGCCGTACGGGCGAGGATGGCACGTCTATCTATTGGGAGGCGAAGAACCATGTTATCCTCAAGGCTGGTCCGCTGAGGTTGGTACTTAAGAGAAGGGTACGGACTTGATAAAGCGGGCGGCGGGGATCATACGAAAAGTGGATCTGAGGTTATGCTCTGAGAACACGTTATGCATCATGTTACTATTACTAGCAGGTACTCTATGAATCTGACGAGTTGGCTATCTAGCTCTAACAGCTATTTCAACCATCATGAATTTACGTAGCCTTGCAAAGCCTAGTGCCATCCTCGATGACCTCCCAGGTCTCCGTTCCAGGCGTGGCAATAGCGTAGAACACGCCTTTGGGATCCCACTTGGACCGCACGGTCTTGAGACCGGGATACTCGGAGCCCCAGAACCTGTCGCCCCAGTTGGCCTGGTAGGGATCGGCCTACTCTCTGTTAGTTTACCGGTTGATACGAAAAGGCAAGGACAAATGGGGACATACCTCATTGACATAAGTGCACCCACTGCGACTGGCATTTCTAAGCGCCGCATCCATCGTATTCGTCAGAACGTTCTGGATGTCCGCCTTGTACGCTAGCGAGGCATCGAACGGAACAATAGGGGTGGTGATGATGAAGTTGGTAGCGTTGCGCCACGCAGGGTGCGTCGCGCTGTTGGACACGGGCATGCCGTAGCCGGGGTTGAACAGATGGCCGACCAGAATGACCAGGACATCCGGGCGCGGGGCGATGGCGACCTTGAAAGCGTCGACGATCTGGTCGTTGCGCTCGGCGACATCGGCGTGGTTGAACATCCAGCCGCCGGCGAGGGCGGACTGGCCAGATTCCTCGTCCTCGAACAGGTCGGTGTACAAGTCGAAGAAAGTGGGGAACTGTTTGATGGAGAAGTCGTAGGGCAGGTTGAGGGCGTCCATCTCGTTGAGCATGGGGCGGAGGATGGCGTCGAGCTGCGCGGCGGTCTTGCCAATGCCGACGAAGGGGCGCACGCGGAGCATGGGTCCGGCAAAGGTGTACATCTCAAAGTAGGCGTACAGGCCGTTGCCGACGATGTGGTTGGACCACTTGTGGAAGATGGTCACGCCCTTCCAGTAGGTCTCGACGCCGTCGGGGCCCCAGCCGAAGTGCGTGGTGTTGAAGTAGAACTCGGCGCCGGAGGAGACGACGTCGGGGAAGGTCCTGACCGTCATGGAGAGGATGACGGCGTACGAGGCGGGGCCGCCGCCCTTGAGCGCGTGGAAGAGATCGGGGTTGGTCTGGGCGTTGGCGGTGGTGAAGACGCCAGAGGCGGTGACGACGTCGAAGGACAGGACGTTGTCAGCGGCTGAAAAAATGTTAATAAGTATTGGGAACAGGGGGGAGTGTGTCTGGACATACAGAAGCCCTTGAGGGTCGTCCACGGGCCGTGGCCACCGCCCTGGATGAAACCGCCGGCAACACCGACGGTGGGGCACTCGCCGGTGACCATCACAACGGGAGGGGTTCTGGCATGACCCTGGGTGAGGATGGAGCGGCCCTGCACACCAGCGCCGATCTTGACGGCGCCGAGGTTGTACGCGCCGGGGCCGCTGTAGTTGTTGATCCACTCGACGCTCTGGAAGCTGTGGGTGTTGATGATCAGCGAGCCCCAGCCGACGCTGCGGGCCTCGAAGTCGTGGCCGGTGTTGCGGATGACCAAACGGATGTTGTTTTTGCGCGCAAAGTCGATGCCGGCCTTGATGTGCTCGCGGGTGGTCGCCTTGATGACGTAGACACCGTAGTAGCCAAGCGTGCAGGGCTCGGTTGGGTTCGCCGTGGGCCGGCACGTCTCGTTGGTTCCGTAGGTCCAGAGAGCGGCCGCCAGCTTCTCAACGCTGCACACGCACATCGGGTTAGCAAACAACCCTTGCAGAAATTCGCGATCTCGGGGACATACTGCCATTGCTCGTTGCCCCAGTTGGCAGTGGCTTCCTGGCAGGCGGCGTCATCGTACGTGTTGACAGTACCGAGAGGCCCCTGGAAGGTGTTGTGGCAAACGGCTCCAGGGGGAATGTGCACCGTCAGAGCTCCACCGACAGTGTGGTTCAGCGTGTTCCACGAGGGAGCCGCCGGCCAGCACTTCTGTCCGGGGTAGCACTTGCAACCATACGCCTTGTTGTTCCAGTGGACGGGCTCAAGCTTCTTGACGTCGGACCAGTCCAGGTTGATCAGCGAGCCTCCGGGACCAACGGGTCCGGGGGGCTTGGCGGCAAGAAGCTCGACCTCATACTCGCCGGAGTCGACAGCGTCGTCTCTGATGGTGAGGGCGGATGCCGTCTGCAAGAGACCGGCAACCGCCGCGAGCCGGAGGAGTGCGCGGGACAGCATTTTCCCCTTACTAACGAGTGCTAAGGGGTAGGGTGAGGGATGAAGTGAGCGTGAGAGCGTGCTAGACTAGTAGCGGAAAGGGGGGCGGGCCATCGTGGGTTTTAAAGTCGCAGAGACCGATTCTCACGTGGAGCCCAAGGATGTTTGCTGCCGGGATGCGAGAGTAGCCTCAAATTGCACGATCCGACCCTGGCTCCAGCAAAATGGAGCCTCAAGTCCGCATAAGGCTAATGTAACCCAGTCACCAAATTGTGCCTGCGACCGAGCTCTTGGGAATGCAACCCGCCAAGCAGAAAGTGGAGGCTGTTTGCCGTACCACACGTGCTCATGTGGACCAGACTGTAGAACCGATGAATACTATAGGCAAGGCCCTGGTTGGATCGCGAGAGTGGATGCGCCGTGAACCCATAGGAGGTTTGGTGTCCACTCCCCTCTCAATAGTCTACCGCAAAGTACCATCGGCAAAACACGAGACTCCATCCACGTGGCCACCGGGAATAAATATTCTGTACATAAAAAACCCACCGGCTCTCCATCGCGGGAGTACCTAGCGCTGTACCGGGTGACGAGTGCCGCCGTCAAAGTCGAGGAGCCACAGGCCACGAGAGGACGGTATCATTGACGTTTCCGTAGACGGAAAAGACTCCCCAAAGCTCGCTATTCCGTGTGACGTTGCCGGGGTTGCTAGCGCGATTACTGCAAGGTGCTGCGCTAGCAACCTGTGCGAGGTGATTTCGTTCCGTGCCGACCGAGCCGGGAACCGAGGTCATCAGGCAGCATGATTCTGGCAAGAATCGAGGTCCGGGGGTCGAACTGTTCCGTGGCGAGACTCGGGGGGGGGCAGGTCTGGCCGCCGCCGCAAGTTCCAAGTCAAGCGCAGACCTGGAGAAGCAAGACCCGACAAGTCTCGTTCGTGCGTATCCACCCCAGAGAAACATTCGGGAAGTGGGGGGAGCCCCACCATCCCGCACTAGACATACCCCGTCGTCAACCTCCTCTTCAACCTCTTCTTCTGCATCACAATCCACATCGCATACAGCGCAAACGTCCCCACCGTCAACGGCACCGCCACCGCCCAAAACAGCTTAAACTGCGGCTTCGTCCCAATCCCAATCGCCGCCGACCCCGTCGCCCCCTCCCAATCAAACAGGGGCGCCGAAAACAACGCCGCCACAAAACTCCCTGGCAAGAAGAACATGGCCACCAGCGCAAGCATCTTCATCGACGACGAGTCCTGCAGGCTGTCCTTGGCGATGCTGCGCGTGGCGCTGGCCGTCTCGAATGCAATGGCGTTGTCCTGCTGCGCGATGAGGTGGAACAGCGCTGCGATCTGGACTTGGACGCGCTGCTGCACGTAGGCGCTGTCGACGAACTGCATCTCCACTCGCTGGTTGATCAGGCCGAGGTGGCTTGTCAGGACTGCTGCGGATGAGTGTTGTTCGGGTCGTCGGGTTTTCTCATCGGCTTCTTCCATGAAGACGGTGGGGGTGATGCGGGTTGGGGTTGGGGTGCCGTGGTCTGCGTGCTTCAGCATGAAGGCGTTGAGGGCTTCGACGACCTTGAGTTTTCGCGTGCCGTTGGCGAGCTTCGCCGCGCAGCCGCTCATCTCGGCAGAGAGAGAGCCGAGCTCTCCTGCGGCGGGCCGGGTTTGGCGGCGAGTGGAGAAGCGATGGTGGCCGGTTCGCGCCTCGACGTTGCGCACTACTGTTTTGATGTCCTCTAGCGTGGTGTCGAGCTCCTGGCTTAGCATCAGACTGCACAGGAAGGCAGGGAACATTGGGTGGCCGATGAACGAGGGGCTCCATTTCGACTGGAGAGCGAGGAGGAGTTCTTTGCGTTCTTCGCCTTCCGCAAACACGACCATGTTTGTCTCTGGTACGCCTTCCAGGATGTTGTGAGACCAGGCCATTGCGAGCTTCGGGTGGTATGTTGCGGTGAAAATACGCGCGCCGTGCTGGGGAGGTAGCGCAGAAACGCCGGCGTAGCAGCTGAGGGCGTAGTCATAGCCGGATTGGAGGTTCCATGCCGCGAGAAGCTCCTGGAGCTCACGCGTCGACGGACTGTGCCGGAATGTTGCGGAGTCTTCGCCGACCCAAACTAACCGCACCGTACGGGTGCATGGATCAGCCTTGATGTATTTGTTTGCGGGTTCCTCCAGCCAGTTGCTGAGCGAGAGGGAGGATATAGGGCGAGATTCGACGCAGGACGCTGGCGACTCATCATGGCTCCAGATCTCAGTGACATTGATAGTCGGGCATTTGGCTACGTCGTACTTTTGCCACACCTGGCGGTTTCCGAAGTGGTGGTGGAGGTCGTCCATAGCTTTTGTGTTGGCGACTGTTGTTCATGCGACTGAGGTGAGGTCCAGGTACTGTGAAGAGGTGAGATTTGAGTCGCGATGGAGATTGGGAAGACAGAAAACGCATGGTGGTTTCAATGTGTTTATGTATTGGATCTCAAGCCTCCGAACGTGACTCAAGAGAAGTCCTAGTGAGGCTGTGCTCAATCAGGGCGTGGCCTAGGCGGGGGTTGGGCAGGCGACGCGGGGAAGCTGACCGGGGAAGCTGACCGGGGTCCGGGAGGCGCGGTTTGGGCCCTCGCGGGCGCACGTGATACGGCGAAGACAAGGGATTGGCGAAAGAAAACAAATGGGTGAATTGAGACATCGATGGTCTTGAAAACATATCGCCGAGATCAAGGGCAACGAACCACCCGAGCCATACACGACGCATTTGATGCGAACCGAAACTGCGATACATGAATGATTTACCTCCCATTGATTTCGAGTTCGAATTGCAAGCGTGTTTCGGAATGACGCGACTCAATTGAGGGAGCCGAAGTTGTCCTAATCTCAACGCGAAGTCAAATGAGGTGGCGTTCCAGGGGCCCGGACTGCCACCGCCCACTGGGCGCAGTCGAGCAGGGGCCTCGGCGACTTCCTCTCACGTGCGTTATAGCGTCAATAACAACTGCATCTCCTCCAACTCCTGCTTCGCAGCATGCAAAGCCTTTTCCTCATCCTGCTTTTTCTGAAAAAAGGCCTCCCACTTTAGCGCCACTTCGACGTCCCTGTCATGTTGGTTTTCGGGGATGTAAACCCATTCGTTCCGATGGGCAATCCAGCAGCGGTTCGGCAGATACGCCTCTAGCATGTAGTAGTTGTCTCGATGGAACGGGAAGTCCACCGTGGGCGGGCCGTCGCGGGCCAGAAAGGCGTCGCTCTCTGAGCGCACATCCTCCTCTGTCATGCGGAAGCGACGACGCTGATTTCCCTTGTTCTCCCCGTGCCGCCGGACGGAGCGAACGATGGAGTCGAGGTGTATCTCGAGGATCCTGACATACCACAGAGGACTCTTCAGAGATTCGACGACGGTGGCGGCGTGCTTGGCCAGCAGATTTTTGTTCCATGCCGGTTGGGTCCCCCGGGGGATGACGGGGAGCGGCTTGCCTTTGTCGAGATGGTCTTGCCAATGCGAAAAGTCCAGAGCGAGACACAGCGAGTTCCATCGGAGCACGCAGGTCATGCATGTACAGACCAAGGTGAGGTCGGGCGGTTGGACGTGCTGATACGGCTTTGAGTACATGGTCTTCGTCTCGGGGCGAAGGGGACTCTGGAGAACTTGGCGGACCGGTTCGTCCAGCTCCTCCATCAACACTGGACGAGGGAGGCACCGAGCGAGAATGGGGTACCGTAAAGCGATGATGTCCTTGCAGATCCGGTCTTCCTCTGCGAGAATGAAGGCGCGCACCGGCTTGCTCACACCACACAGGGCAAAGAAGTCGTCCGGCCGGAGATATCCAAGGATCTCCATCATGAGCTCGTAGGGTAGGTCCAAGAAGCCTCTGGCGTCGACCAGCTTGGGTGGGGCTTTCTTCCGGAGCTTCTTGCGGAGCCGCTCGGTGCGTTTCGAATTGACTGTCAGCGATTGCGTCAGGTCGACAAGCGGGGGCTCTCGGTTGGCCCGGTCGGGCTCATCGCTAAGCGCGGTCGTTGGTGGCTCTCTCATTGTGGCGGTGGTGAGATCAGAGGAGACCTTCATCGTGAGGGCGGCATCTCAAGGAAGAAAACTGTGTGGCCCATTTTGACTTTGCGTTTGCCGGATTTGGGTTCGTCGTTTGGGTTGTCCGGAGTGTGACGTGGTTTGTTGAGGGGCGGTGTTCACTCCTTCTAGGCGGCAGGTGTGGGGAGTTTTGGCGTAAACCCTCACAGCTGGCAGCAGCTGGCGGCGCAGTCATCGACGTCACCACGGTTAGGCATCAGCTCCAAATGCAACGCCCGTTCATGAAGTGCCAACCCATCACGGAAGCCATCATCAGACAGACGAGGCCCACGTTAAAATGCGAACCCTCAGTTCTGGGGCAGCATCCACCCTTTGCAGAGCTCGACTCTTTTTAAGGACCACGCGCGGCGCACGCTGCTTTCTACAATCTCCCAGCACCCAACAAGGTCGAATTGGGCAATGCCCCTTCCTTCCTCACCGGATAATGTCGTCACTGTCCCAACCCGCGCCTTTTCCAGTGGGCGCAACTGTTCGTGGCCACTCAGGGCACACGCATAAGATCAAGGCACTTATTTCCGAGCGGCGGGATCCGCTATTATGTGTTTACCGGGCGAGCTGTGTCGACAAGCCTGGCGGAGACTTTATCGTCAAAAACACAATACCAGGCGAATTTGAATATCAGCAAGAACTGCAAAAACCTCTCGCCTCGTGTCCCAATCTGCGCACAGTGGCTGACACCATCCCTGATTTTGAGCTACTTGTTTACCACTTCCTCCTAGCAGACCTCCTTCAGCTTATGCAGAGGGGTGTATTCTCTGCGCAGGCGAGGAGAAGGACACTTACAAGCGCCCTCACCGGCCTTGCCGATCTTCATGAGAGGAATATCATTCACACCGGCAAGTTCTATCCCAAGCTCTCCTCAGCTTACCGTCGTGCATGTCTGTGGAGCGCGAACTGACACATTCTCCGGAGACACATCTCGTATTTCGGGGATGAGGATGGCTTCAAGGAGTTGCTTTTGCACGTTGGGGAGGAGAACGAGTTTTTCGACCGCCCGGTCGCGATCGCTGGTGATTTCAATGAGACGGGACCGAGAAAGCCGTTTGCGGTGTGGCATTATGTGAATAAGGATTTGGGGGATCTGGTAGGGAAGATGACGAGTTTGGATCCGAAGAGGAGGATTGCAGCGCGCGAGGCGCTGGAGCACGCTTGGTTCAGGGAGGTTGATTAAACCAGGAGGATCACCTCTCTGAGCGCCTTGTAGTCGAGGTCTTGGGAGAGAATCTCATTCTGCACCTTAAGCCAGCGTTCGTACCTCCCGTTAAAACCCTCTCGAACTTGCTGATCAGATAGATCCCCGACTCCACCCCAACATCGCCAGCGGGGTTCAACTTCCGTGCATTGCGTCGCGGCTGCTGATCCAGTTCAGCCAGCGGCTGACAAGTCGAAGACGGCGAAAATAGCTATGATGGAGTTGCTCGGCAATTTGGTGTAAGATTTTCACGGGTAGCCTGTCGAGGGCCATGTTTGCGCATGGTATTCGGTACAGAGAGCGTCTTTGCAGTAGTACGGCGGGACGTTAATGTCCCGAATGTATTCTCAGGCGGGCAAAACAATACACATACAATCACGTAGCCGGTACCGGGAGACCCGCCGAATTTTACATCGTTGTATATCAACAGCGTCAGGCTCGCAATCAGGAGCGAGACTGTAGCGTTGCGCATGATAAGCTGGAATACTAGCGATGCTGTCGAGTGGCGCTTGACTTTCTTCTATCGCATTTGAATCATCGATCTCGCTTTCGGCAAAATTAAAGACATGATGCGTGGAGGGGGAGGGATACGAAGAGCAGGTTAAAGACAATGACATGTCCCTGAGCATGATGGTGAAAAGAACCTTTTGGGAATTTGAGCCCCAGTTATATGGCAGAGCAGTTTGCAAGCTGGCAGTCTCACAAGTCGTGATTCAATTTTGCAATGCTCGGCTTGACGGATAAATATTAGGGAATGCAAACATCTCGTGAATACGGTGAGGCTCAGTCACACTGAGACACCCTGTTTGTTGGAACGATTGAGCTGGCTCTCGACAGTTTGGATCTAGACATGACGCCTGTCATAAGGGATGCATCCGCCCGTTTGAGGGGAATACGACATTGAGAACCTCGCAGACCAACAATTGCTTTCTACTTGTACAATACAACCCCTGTTTTATTGTTAGCGCGGTTCTTTGGACCGGGGCCCTGGCCAAAAATCGAAAACTCACCACTTTACAACCAGGAAGGCTATCTCAACGCAAAAAAAGACAAAATGTGTCGAACTGCAGCGGCAGTTCTTGGCGCTCAGGCGCGCAGGCGCCTTACCGCTCCAGGCTAGCCTGGAGCGCAGGAGCCTTTGGTCATGTGCTCTCCTCACACACAGGGAGCTTTCTTTTGTATTTAGTCTGGGAGCTTCGCTCCCCCCCTTTCTACCTAATCAAGTCACTTTGCAACTGCACTTCCGCTGCTCCGATGAGCTCCGTACTCTCAGTCAAAAGTTTCACATTTTCCGTGACAGGGCGTCGAGCATCTTGATCAAAATAGATCGGGGCTCCGCCAAGTTCCTTGGCTCTCTTGAGGTCTCCTCTTGTCAGCGGCTTGTCGTCATCTTCATCGCTGTCAGTGTCGGAGTCACCCCCTTCGCCGAACTCGTGAAGACTTAATTCCATGGCATTCACCACATCGTCAAATGTGCACGAGTCAGTCAGTTCCAATCTCTTTCAAGTCGCTTCCATCTTTGACAACGATATCAGGATGGACTGAGCTTGGCTCTTCACTGCTCGGTCAGTGTCGTTGCCGTCCAGGCTGGACAACATCCGCGATGCCAACATTCTGCGGAGAAGGGCTCCCTCGGCATTACCCAATATCTTACCTTATAGCTTTCTCCCTCAAGTGATAAATGCCTTCAGGCTCTCTCCCTCCTTCTTGCGGAATTCCACCACGTCGTTGTCCCATCTGTGCGACACGTCGTTGGACGGTTCCGGGAATCGCTTCTTGAACGCCTTGATAAGCTCCTCGTAGTCGGTGCGAGTGGAGACAGTGAGTTCCCGCTTCAGCCATTTCTCTGCATCGTCCTTAAGATTTGCCTTAAACATGTAAAGACGGATGGCTGGGCTTGGGGCGGCTGCTGTACCCAGTGTCATCAACTCCAAGTTGGCACCAAGCGACTCGATGTACTCGTCGGCGGACTCATACTTCGTTCCCTTGAACGTGGGCCAAGGCAGTAAATTCATGTTGATGATTATAGCGGGTCGCAGATGGGGAAAGCGACGTACAGGTGAGGGATCTGGGCTCAAGCTGTCTTCCCGGGAGTCGGGTTCCGATTCAGTCTCGGCATCAGCGTTGTTCGCTTGCTTCTCGGATGGTTTGGGAGACGGGTGTTCGTTCCTTAGATCTTCCTCATTTAGCTCGGAGAAGGAGCTAGAGTCAGGTGCGGGTCTTGAGATCTCCTCTCCAAAGTCCGTTAGTAGTCTGACTCTGGTGATTTCGATCTCCACCGGGGCCGACGTTTCGTTTTCCGAGATTGGGGTCAGGATTCCTCTGATCCCGGGGGCGAGGGATTCGATTGAGAGATTCCCGATTCCCGTAATGAGGTCCACCGGGAGAGGCTGAGTCTAAGGCAACTGAAAAATCTTGTTGTCTTCGTCCGAGGTTTCTCGGGAATGGGTTTGCTCAGGGTTAGAGTCTTCGGAGAAATCTTCCGGCTCACTCTGTGGTTGCTCCAGCTTGTCAAACTCCGCCTATAGCCGTAGCTGCGATCGAGGCAAGTCGGAATCCTGATGGGGTGATTCCTCAGATCGGGCTGTCAGGTTTTGGTCTAAGCTCCTGTAGTCGATTAAATAAGTGTCGTCGGCGAGGTCTGTCGCTCAGAAGTTGCATTCGGATAGCTCGTCTTCAAGGGCTCTGCCCGACATGGGGTGGACGGTGCTCTCGTTCAAGGGATGTTCAAATGAGTGACAAGAATTGTCGACAATATTCTCTCAGGTCTGGTGTTTTGGGGTTGGTAAGGGGAAGTCCGAGGGTATTCGAGGATGTGCGAGGAAAGAGAAGGTTCTCTGTCCGCAAAGCTTCGTTGTCTGCTTTCCGCAGCAAGGTTTGACGGCGTTGTGGCAGGCGCGAGATACTGGGTGACTTGCCAATGTAGTGCGTCAGGTTTGGCGCATGTGACAGCAAAAGGTGGGGTTGGCAGGCGCGTGTCGAACCGTTGGCAAGAACTCTGAGGTCCTGGACTTGGATCGAACTTGATGGAAATTTTCCGTGTTGTCCAAGGTCAATGCCGCAAAATGCAGCGTTCGTTCGAAGTGGTTTTTGAAATTGACGAATTTTTGCGACCTGAGGTCCTCACTGTATCCCGGCACTTGCCCGTCAAGCCTGGTTTCTCTGTAGCGGTGGGAATCGGGCGGACGTGTCCAGTGTCGATGTGCCAAAATGCAACGAATTTTCGAAGCGGTTTTTGAAATTGGTGAATTTTTGGGACCCGTCGCTCTCACTGTATCCCGGCTGTTGCCCGTCGGTCTTGGGGATTTTTCTTTTTCTCTAAGTCCCCGTTTTCTTGGGCGGTGATTGCTCGATTTTTTTTTAAGGTCCGTCGGGGAGGTCTGTCGTTCGATATTGAATGAACTAGACTTAGGAATTTCCACGGCGAATGGCTCGGGCAACGACGGGCTTGGTTCGGGATTGTTTGCTCGATGTTGCCTCGTGTGGGCTCTGGCCTGAAAAGGGGCTCGGGTACGGTCGGGATCATCGAAGTGTGAACGATCAATGGGTTAGGTCGGGGTCGGGCCCAGCAAATCGTGGGGGCTTCGCTGTGCGATGCCAATCGGCATTCGAGGGCCTGATCTGGCCAAGGTAAAATGCTGTGCTGTCGTAGGGTCGGGGTCGAGGGATCTTCTAAGCCTGGATCTTGTAGAATTGGGGATCTGGTCGATGACGCGCTCTGGAGCGCTGGGGATCTTCTGGGTCGAGGTATTTGGGGATCTGGGAGTTCGTTTCTGTCGTACGCTGTCGTACGTTGTCGTGGTGTCGAGCTCGCTCTCGACTTGGTTCGACTGGGGATCTGGGGGGGGAACTGGGGGTACTGGGGGTACTGGGGAACTGGGTGATCAAAATAGACAACTTGAAGGCATTCAGATTGATGCTGAATGTGCCATTCCGGGTACGACCTCCATGAAACATTGAGGTTATAGGTGCTTGATTGTTCTAAACTGGGATCGAGGGCTGCGACACTCAAGTAGTCTGCCAGCCCCACTGTCATGCCCCGTGCGAATAGCTATGTACGCCGTACCCATGCACTGTGAATCACCTCCGTCCAACACAGCATATACCATTAAGTCCCAGATACCGTTTTCTGATGACTATATTAAAACAGAACCCATCACGACGTATCTTACCACAGCAAATAGATGGTATGGCAACCCCCGTCAACCCGTATCTCCGGACCCCGCTGTTTCCCGGCGATAACGCCACGGGAAAGTGCGTGAACCATCACTTAGGCATCGTGGCTATAAGTAATTCGTCCGGCTGCTTAGCTATCCTGGGTATAGACCTTAACTTCAAGAGCTGGTAAAATATTAGCACGAGATTAACCCACGGTATATTCGTGTAGTTATGGCAAAAATTCGCATTTCTGGTTGATCCCGAGACGGGGAAGAGCTGCGGCACCAAGCCTTGGCGGTGGCTTCCTCCATTTGATGTGACTAAGGCTATAGATCCACAGGACACTTTTATGTTTGATATGTCCTCCATTAACAGCTACACATAAGTAAGTGGATATATCTAGACTATAGCACCCAGCTTGGCATTGGACTTCTGGCTTAATCCAGGTTCTTAGTGTATATCAGGTCCTTTTCGTCATGGAAGATCCTTATCTCTTTCCCCTCAAACCTCCCCAAGAAACCTGATTTCGTCAATCTCTCCTCCGGGATCCCCCTTACTCATCTCCTTGATGCTCTTGAAAACATCCTCGATGGGCGTGACATAGGCAAAGTGGCTCTGACTCTGTTGGACTGGTTGTCCTCTAAACGCAAGTCCCACAGCACGACCATCCGCATCCCATACCACAGCCCCAGAATCTCCCGGGTTGCAAAAGGGGTACTTACCCGTTCGCGTTCCCACAAAGGCATGCTCTCTTGATTCCCGCTCTTTCAGAGGCTGGCCCATATATTTCTCCTCGGCAATTTTGACGGTCTCGAATCCGACGGACTTGCCAATTGTGCATTTCGTCGACGCCCCGATCTTGTACACGATTGTGCCGCTTGCCATTTGGGCTAGCAAGGTTGTGTTGTGTTCCGGAGATTTGATGATGTTGCCAGCACGCACTAGCCTTGGCAAATCATCGGCAAAGTCGTTCATCTGCCACTCTGCCTTAGTGGGGAGCAGGTTCTGTCCAATTCGCTCTGACTTAGGGCAAAAAAGTGCCCAGTCGAGTCGGTGATTCTTCGGTGTGCGCTGCAGATAGCCTGAACCATAATGAAACTCGCCGAGAATATGCTTGTCCTGGTTGTAAAATTTGAGCCAGGTTTTCTCTTCCTCCCTTTTGGCGGCAATTTCTGCAGCATGTTCGGGCAGCGGGTTCTCAGCTTGGACCAATTTCCGGATTTCGTGTCGGTTGAGTCGAACATTGTAATTCAGCTTCGACCGGGTAGGGCTCTCGACGAGTCTCTTCTCCTTGTCCTTTGTCCCGAATCCCTTGGCATCCACGTCCCGGAGAAGGGAGTTTTGCTTGACTCCGGGACCGTATGACTGCTTCCCGTCCTTGGAAAGCTTCATCTGGACTTGAAAACCCTCGATGCAAGCTCTGGCGACGTGGTAGTTGGTAATGCCGAAGGTATGCCAGCCGTCGCGACCCTTGAACTTGATTCTCAGCCAAGCGCCCAATGTACCTACTGGTGGGTTCTTGAGCTGTCCCGACTGGCCCTCCATCGGGACATATGTTGCTGCGCCGATGTCAGCTCCAGCCCGAACCTTCGTCGTCAGTGTGTCAAGTTCCGTAGACCACTCCATATTGAACAACTTCTTCTTGTTGTCAGTGTCCTCCTCTTTGATTGGTTCGATAGGGAGCAAATCAAACAAGAACGGCTCGGGAACGCCGTGCTCCATGTGCGCTTTGAGACCGAAATCGTTGAATTTCGTGTCCAGGAACGATTGAACATCCGACAGGACAGGGGGCCATCCACCCTCGGGGGAATCGTAGTTCAGGGCAATATAGACAGTCCTGGGGTTATTGCCAAACTTTTCGAATCCCAGCCTGATGAGAGAGATGCAGGTGACCCGGTTTTTGGTGGAACTGTATGTATCCAGAATCTTGCGGACACTGTCCCTAATGCTGGGCCACTGTGTCTGGAGACGAGCGTAGTCCTCGTCCAGGGTTCCTAGGGGGGTGACAAACTTCTCCCGGACTAGGTCTTGCCATAGCATCTCAACGCTCATGTCGAGGGAGCCTGCCTTGGGATTGCCGGAAACATTCATATCTGTATTGAAACGTTAGACTCTCACCAGCTGAAATTGGGGTAAACAGACGTACCAATATATCTCTTCATCTCGTCCACAACCGTCTGCCATGAAACGCTCGATGCCTCGGTCCACTGCTTTACGACAATGAGGAGCGTGGGTATAGTCTCAACTGGGTCGAGGTGAAGGGCAGCTGGGAAAATGAAAGTTAGCAGTGTGCAGATTTGTCCAGAAGGTTGGGGGAAATACCTCGTGCTGTGATCTCTATGTGTGAAATTTCCGAGGCTAGGATGCCATGCATGGACGCCACATCCCAGGCTTTCTTCACAAATTCGTCCCCAAATATAGCTTCGATGTCGAAGCAGGCCTTGGTGTAGGCAAAACTTTTGAGGGGCAAGGGGCGGGGCGGGGTAACGACGCGATATCTCACATTGGAGATACCAAAGGTTCCAAGGGCGCTGTCTGACTCGCTGGATGATTCGACGCGGCGAGACCGAGCGGATCGAGCTCCCCAAGGGCTTGAGCTTGAGGCGGGGGAGCCCTGATAGCTCGAGGCGGAACCACCAGGAGACTTGGGAGAGTTGGGTTTCGACATATTGCTTGATGTCGACTCCTGAAAAGTTGCCGTAGTTGTTGGAGGAAGAAAGTTAAATGGTTAGAAAGCAGGAGGAATTTATACTTGGGTTAGAGGGCCTGTGCACGGGTGCGAATTTCTGGTTGCCGTCTAATTTTCGGTGAGTTACGCGTCTCCATTCAATGAAAGTTTGGATGAAAGCCTCAAAGCTTCTTTGTTAGGTGGCAATATCCCGGTTTTGTTCCGACGAAAAATGGAAACCAATTTCAAGATAAGATTGATACTACCTCGGCCTCGCAAACCTTGAACGCCACCAAGATAAGCAAACCTGCTGGGGCTTATGATGGTGCTGGGGGTGGTTTTGTGGTGGATCCTGGCGTGCTGGAGGACGGGCGTCGCGGAACTATTTGACTTAACTTCAAGGAAACATCGCACTGATCTAACAGTAAGAGGAGTCTGTCAGAAACACGGCACACTGGAATCTTGTGGGTTCAATTGCTTGATTGAATTGCTTGTGTTGGCTCTCTGGCTTCGCCAGAGAGCCCCTTATTATAATACTGCGTGGTGGCAAAAGTGGTGGCAAACTGTGGCCTTGGCCAGCTGAACTGACTACGTCAGTTCAGGTCCCCTGAGCTCCATTCAGCTCGACCGGCCACACCTTCCACCTATGCGTTCTGGCCTCCGGCCAGAACCGCTTCCTTCTGACAGTGCCAGCTATATTTCGAGAGATTTTGATAAGATGTGGTGCTGGCTGGGAGCTAATACCCAGATGTTGTGCTGCTCTGGTGACTGAATCAAGTACTCCACCCTTCTGTGGAGAATTCTTCGCTTATACCGTAATGTTAAGATCCTTCTTCTGGGGATGCGGCCTTCTTTAGCGGCGCTCAAAATGGATGCTAGCGTGCCATCTGAATGATTATTAGGACGGTTGCTCGACTGTTTGGTATGCATCCTCTCTTGTTAGTTAGGAAATTGGAATCATAACACGCTGCTCCAGGAATGATCATGTATTTATGTGAGTAATGCTAAAGGATAGCCCGAGTTCTGAAAAGCGGGCAAGTTAAGTAGTTAAGGCCCAAATTTGGGACTGCGGCTGGAATCTGCTAAAAAAGGCGACAGTGAGCTATGGCCCGAATCCTGAACCACGGTCCCGAATTTTGGCCTACGATATACCAGTACATGCCCTGGGATGGTACACAATATCCTAGCTCGGAATCTGGGATAGTACATAATATCCTAGCTCGGAATTTGGGATGGTACATGATATACCAGCACCGATGGGATAGTACATGAAACCCGCCACGGAGGAGAACAGGACAGTTGCCTTTGATAGAAGAAGAACTGCCATAACGCGCAGGACGATGCTGGAAATCTAATGCCACTAATAGCTAATTAAGCCAGACTTGGATTAGGAGGATCGTGTAGCGTGAGCATCGACGGTGGGACCTGAATCTGTCACAGATCTAGGCCGGAGGCTTTGGTGCAATTCAATTCAATTCTGCTGTATAAAGCTGTTACTCCTCGCGCGGGATGGGTGTAAATAGAAACTCGAAAGTGATATGTATAGAGTAAAACAGTCACATACACTGTAACAGGGCCTTGGTCGGATCCAGGGGCCCTGGTTTGGATCGAGCCGCCGGTGCGCGCAGGGCACGCAGCCGGCACGCCGTGGGGTATGGGGCCCCACATAGGCGGCTGACGCCAAGGGTCCGGAGCTATTACCGCTTCCGGCGTTGGCGATGGCTTCAAAGAAATCTGGATCAAAGACTCGAAGTCAAAGGCTTCTAGATCCGGATGGAAGATCCAAGATAAAAAGCGAGGGTAGCTGCCCTCTAATCGGAGGAAGGCCACGTTCCAATTGAACTTTACACACACACCTACCTTTGCACTGACCATTCTGTTAATCCAACCCTCTGACCCTAACCCTGACGCCCTTGCGTTACAGTTAAGACAGCTAAAAAACCTAAGGCTGTACTTACTCTTTAAGTTCTACACTACAGTGTAGTGCAGGACACTTTCCTACACTTTGTAGCGGCTGTAGGGATAGCTAGTATATAACTTAACGGTTGTTATTTATAAGGGAAACAAGATCATTAGCAGCGGATATACTTTCTATGCTCTGTAGCGGATCTATGCTTTGTAGCGGAGCGACACAGAATAGCGTGTTTAAGAGTCTCTCTTATTCTGGCATTATGTGGCGTAAGCGGTTAAAACGAGAATGTTCCCAGTCTACATAGTATGTCCTTTTACGCTCTAATAAGTGTACTTAGTCTTAGGTACTGCAGACCTTATTAAGCTCCTCCTTCTTAAGTATACGCCTTTTCTAATAAAGCTAGTTCCGCCTTAACCTAAGCTCCTGGGAAGCCACTAGTAAGTCAGTAATGTTTATCTCATTAGTGAGAGACTTTGCTTCTTTAATGACAGTAACGTAATCTTCCCTATCTTAGTTCGTTCTATGTCTTTACAGCGCCTGAGCAGCGCCTGAGCAGCGCCTGAGCAAGGTGGCTAGGGGTGGAGCGGGTGACTGGGGCCGGTGAGGGCAACTTTAGGGTAAAATAACAGCGCCATCGCGTCCATGTCAGTCGTCCTCAGCCTAAACGCGTTCAAATTCGACCCCAATTGCCCGCTGCCCACGGACCTCCCGGACACAAACGCGAGAAAAACTAGCCGGGCGGGCGTAGTGCGGCTGGCGCAGGACGAGGGGCTGACGGTGTGCCAGTTGGCGCGGCGGTACGGCGGGTACTAGGGGATAGCGTTTGTGAGCACAGCCGAGTCCGTCGCCAACGACATGACCGCGTGGGCTGGCCGAGGAGGGTGCCGAAAACTTCACCATCACCTTCCCTTTCCTGCCGCAGGGACTGGACGCCGTCACCCAGAAGCTCGTCCCCGAGCTACAGCGCCGCGGCCATTTTAGGGAGGACTACTCCGGGGTCACCCTGAGTGAGCACCTCGGGCTGCCAAGGCCGCAGAACCGCTTATTTGCTTGATGTGTGACTCAGTTGGATGCAATGGGCTGATCCCTGATGAAAGGGGTGATTGGCGAGCCCCAAGTATGTACGGTACCTGGACTGTAGGGAGGGTAATGTACATGCTGGGGCGAGCCTATGTCTGTTCTTGTCAAAGAGAAGTAAAACCAGCATAGATTGCAGATCCCAGAGCCCTGAAGAGCTTTAGGAGCATCGCCCTACTATGCACATGTGTGACCTACTGCCCCTCGTGTTTTAGGTACTGGTACGGCAGGGATCACTACCTCCATCAGTTCTTGGCCTGAGGTGGGTTCTGATTACAGGGATCTGCCATATAGATATGGAGTGGCGTGAAAAACTCCTTCGATTTCGAAGCTGTTCTTTTTGTTGTGCCTGTTGGTTGGTTTTGCTCCTCCATTTTTCACTATTTTTTTCCCTCTCTCACTTGGGTGTCAAAGAGAAGAAACAAAAGCCAACCAAAAGGCCAACGTAAAAGTTAGCTTGGCTTGGTTGCTGTGCTGAACATTAGCCATCAGGCTGCTGTACATATACTACACTTTTAAATTCTAGCACACCACCTTGGAATAGTTTAGCATAGGAGGGAGCGTATTTGTTTCATTTAGCTGTTACATAGCAGTGTTATTATCTATATAGCCTGTAGAGAGCTGTAGAAGCTAACAGGTTTCTAAAGCCTGTACTAGCCTTACTAAAAGAAGTGGTTTAGGGGGCTGCGTGTTACGACCTGGACCCAATAGGGGACGAGAGTCGACACCCTGGGGCTTAATAGTATGGAAGATAGGATGTTGATGCAAGTCCTCACAGACAGGGGGTTTATAGATTCAATGGTCGTATGTCATTATAGCATAGTATATAGGTGAACTGTGCAATAGGACACTATTGAAGATGATTAATTAACAAAGCGAGTACTTCCGTGAGGAACTAAAAGATTCCTCCTGCCATCGTGTTCACGATGATAAGCTATCTATACTAACTACTAAGTGCCACGGCGCGGGGCGCAGCGGGGCGGCAGGACTAATCATAGACCAACCAACTGGGGGTGCAAGAAGACGAGACTGGCATACGGCCAATCAGCAGGGTCCCGGTGTCCCGGCACAAAGGGAACGGGGCTACGGGACCACTTGGATATATACGAGCGGCAGCGCTGCCCGGGCTCAGGTAGATTGAGAACACCAGTCAGCAATTACAAGTACAGTTCAGAGCTTGACACACTTATGTCTACGAAACGCTGCGATCCCTGTGCTCAACACTTGCTGAACCCAGTTGACCCCAGACACCCTCTGCGCGGTACCTTCCAGGTTGCCCTTGTGGCCACCCTGACACAGCCGCACCTCCTGCAAATACGCTACGCTACCCCTGTAGGAACGCGTGGATTGTTACAGTGATCTAGTTCTTTCCCGAGTCGGGTATAGGGATCGTTGTTCCGGACCCGGAGAATGCGTTGCGGCGAGCTCCCGGATTAGAAGATAACCCGGAGGTCGAGCGACGGCAGTATCCGTTAAAATCAACATCACAGGTCGGGATTATTGATCCGAAGAAAGTTTCTGTTGAGTCTCATGCCCGAGTCTTATAGATTCGTGGCCCCGTAGTCGGTCGAGAATGGTACCCCTGGGAATGCCAAGCCTCCGCGCAGTCCGCCGAACTCCCCGGCCCCGGAGGATATGCGTAATGGTTTCATGAAGTTGGTCTTCTGTGTACGGCTTGGGCGATTTCGGAGTCATGATGCTGATTGTTGAACGGTCGATTTTGATGGTGTTGGGTTAAGATGTGGGAGGCCAAAGTTGGGGCTGCAGCTGGGCCGGACTGGGAGTCCCAAGTGGCCCAAAAGGTGTGGGGGGGAGTTGGTTCAAAATTAGGTGATGGATATTATTGGATACGGAGCGAAAGTCGGTGTAGCGCATGGTCTGCAAATAGTTCGACCATTGGCCCAGCAGCGCCCATAAATGTGGAGGTGAGGCCTCACTACCTCAGTCTGCCACGAATTGGGGTTCGCCACGAATTAGGGTCGCGACCTGTTGCTGGACACATGAGTTTTTTGCCTTGCGGGCTGCCCTGCCCGTACACGATTCAAGGCAACCTGGGCCACGAGAGGCGACGCTGGCAAGCTCAGAGCGGATTTCTCGATTGAGTTCTCGCCGCAATCTAAAGGTCTGTAGTGTCTCAATGCCGGACACCTAAAGTTGATTGCCTATCGGCAGTTTGTGCTCTTGTCCCATTTCTCTTCTTGGCTTTGCCCGACCGCGCTGTCAATTAAGGTGTTCTGCGAAATGGGGTCCGTTGGCCCCCCAGTTCCACGCCAGGCGGCCGATGCGGAGCCTCTCTTTAAGGAAGCTACCGCAACGTTCCTGGAATGCCTTTCAGAGGAAGAGAGGCTGAATTTCCTCTCCTGCTCCTCGCCCGAAGCGCTTGTCGCAAACATTGCGGCGCTCTATCCCAAGAGTCGGAAAAGCTTGGCGGACAAGACGGCGCAACATGTTTCCTCGTTTTCGCTGAAGCTTAAACCGTATTTCGAGATCCTGGGAATCTTTGTCCAGTCCCATCCGGAGTGGACCGCGCTCGCATGGGGAGCCATCCGACTGATCCTCGAGGTAAGTTGTTGTTGTGCCGGGAGCAACGTATTGCTAACAAACTGCCGTGTTGCGGTGACAGCTCGCCAGCAACTACGTCTCGTTCACCGAAAAGTTAGGCGAACTCCTGCATGACATCAATGGCAAGTTGCCTCGCTTCAGCGACCTTTTCGAACTGTGGAAGAACGACAAAGCACATCGAGCATCGCAGAGGCTCCAGATCTCCATCAAGGCCTTTTATGTCGACCTATTCCACCTTTTCAGGGCCATCGCCGGTGTTTTTACCAGAAGAAACAAGAGTAGGCAGCCTCTTGGGACGGGGCGGCCATGGAACACATGCTAAATGACGTGGTAACCTCGCAGAGATTAGCGCCCTTCGTCAGGTTATGAAGCTCTGTTGGCAACCCTTCGATACCCAGTTTGGGAGCATAGTATCCCGGCTCAACATCCACTCCCAGGCCGTCCACGATGAGATTAGAGTCCTGGAAACGGCCGCGCTAATCCAAACGTGCCAACTGGAGCTGCAGCAGCTAAGCATATCACAGGGAAATACCTCCACGCTTGGTGAAATCAAAGAACGTCAACAAGAGATCCAGGAAATCCTCAAAGAAGCAGTAGAGAAGCAGAAAGAATCCCGAGCCGCGGAGCAAGACAAGTTGGGCCACACCATGAAGGAACACTTGAATGAGGTGAAGGTGGCGATGGAACTACTGTCGATTCAAGGCTTCGGTAAGACACTTTTGACAGAGATCATGCCGAGCTAACATCAACCTGTCACTTAGAAACCATCTGTGATCGTGTGCGTGATTTCTTGGCAGCCCCAGACTTCCAGGATCCATTAAACCAAGCGCAAAAGAGTCGGAAGGAGGGAACTGGCATGTGGCTGATGAAGCACACTTCTGTAACCCACTGGGTCGAAAACTCTACAGACAACGTGTTCTGGGTGAACGGTACGTAGACCAGGGATTCAGCGTCTGGCCCAGTCTCTCTAATCTTTATCGCAAAATACAGGAAATCCCGGCTCCGGTAAAACCATCCTTGCCGGCACCGCTGTGCCCGAACTTCGCACGGTTATTCCATCTCAAGATGCCGTGATCATATACTTTTTTTTCTCATCTAGCCACAGTGAAGTCACCCTTGGTTCGAGAAGCAGAGCTGCAAGCGCCTATCGCGCAATGCTAGCGCAGATCCTCCATTTCTCTCGGACGAAATCCACCTCGGCAAGCGAGCCAGTGATGAATGCTTTCACCTACGCAATGCAGCGGTCACCGCAGACCACTGGTTCTGAAGGAGACATCATCAACCTCCTTCATATAGCAATTCGCCTGATCCCTAATCTCTACATAATCATGGATGGGGTCGACGAATGTGACCAGCCCGAAAAATTCTTGCTCGAGTTTCTCCCACTATTATCTGGAACCCGAACCAAGGTTCTATTCTTCAGTCGCCCGAACATTGATAGACTCCAACAAACAGTCCCGGGAGATTACCGCGTGGCAGTCGACACGCACAACAAAGCTGACATTCGTCTCTACTGCGAAGCCGGGCTCTCTACGTTGGTCGAGAGCCATATGCTGCCTCAAGACGTCTACTCTCTTGGCGACATGGCAGATTGGATGACGGCAGGTGCAGACGGCATGTTTCTATGGGCGGTCCTGATGTTCATCTACCTGGAGTCTCCCCGACTAGCCCCTACCCTGGAAAGAGCGGCTGCTGCCAGGCTGAAGGCCATCAAGGATTTCCGCTACCCGGATGGCCTCGACAACATGTATGCTCGAATTCTCGGGTTAATCTGGTCTGCACTTCCGTACGAGCGAGAATTAGCGAGGCAAGTGTTCCAGTGGATTATTCTCCGGAAGTCACCAATTGCCGCCCATCAGCTCCACGATATCCTGGAGTTTTCGTATGATCGCGACCAGGAAGGACAGTCAGTTTTACCACTGCACACCGCACAATACAGATCCTACAATCCAGAGAACTCCGATGCGATGAGAAGCATGATAATGATGGCGTGCTCAAGCCTCGTGGTCTTGGAAGACTCCGTCTCGTCGCCCACAGGCAACTTCAAGCGCTACAGCTTCATCCATCTTTCGGCTGCCGAGTTTCTCTCACGGCGTCTGAGCGAAATGCGCCCAACATTGGAGTGCGACAAGGAGCCCATTAACTTTTTTTCCATCTGCACACCAGAGTCTGAGGCAAGACTCACCAAAGACTGCCTTGACTACCTGGCACTTCGCATCCCCCCTCGGCCGCTGTCCGGGAGCATACTGGAGGGCGCTGGGAAGAAATTTTTGCAGCAAACCTACCCATTTCTAGAGTACGCCAACCTCTACTGGGCATCCCACCTTAGGCACTCTTTCGGCTGCAGACATGATGCACGTCTTGGTAGCGAGCAAACTCTCACAACATCAGTATTGGATTTCCTTTCGCGGAAGGGAACCTTGATGATGTGGCTGGAATCCCTCTATCTTTTTGGAAATGGGATATGGTATTTCGACAGCTTTCAGTTTTGGGTCGCTGCAGATATGGGACGAATATCTGCAGGGCAAAACCAACAGAACACTCTGGTAACGGAGCTCTTGTCTTTCTTCGACTATCTCTCTACCCTTGAGCGCGAGTGGGGAGTTTCTCTCCGAATCGCTCCGCAGACGATCTGGCAAGATCTCACTGCCTTCAACCCAAGCCGATTCTTCTTACAAACAACTGCCACGACAGCGCGATTTGTGGGCTCCACAGAGTTTGACTCGGATTCTCTGTCAAGGGTCTGCTTGTGTACGATTTCCGAAGATCTCCCAGATGGCAGCTTGATGGCGGTCCTGAGCATCTGGCCCTCAAGGTGAGTGACGACGACTATTCATCGTGCCCCCCTCCGGACAAACCTAGTGGATAGGCTACAATGCTGATTACTGCAGGTCATTCTATGAGACGTGGAATCTGGTTTCTGGTCGCGATAACATCAGCGCCCTCTACCGCGAGTGCCACGGTTGGGCGGCGCGGTACCAGCTCTGGAACCCTCGGGCAGTAGAGCCACAACTCGTGGAGGAGTATAAGTTTGGCTTGGACAGAGATGAAGTGTGGCTACAAGTCCAGCATTTTCTAATGCGGTCCCCGCCCGAAGCTAAGGGATCTCTGCGGGTGTCCGCCAGCGGTCGCAAGCTCCATTTTCCGACCGCCATCAATAGGAATGACCTCGCCACCTTTGCTATTCTGCGTACCGTATACGTCTTCTCAAGAAAAGAACTAGGGACTCCGGGTTCGTCGAGGCACGAATCACACGTCCTGCCTCTTGACTTCAACGAGACTCTCAAGTCAATCTGGACATCGAACCTCACGGAGGGCGGACAGTCAACCACAATCAAGTACACCTATGGGATTGAGTTCAGCGGTTGCGGCAAGTATGCTCTCTATCACGATATTATGGGGATGAAGGTCCTCCCAAAGACAGATTGCCGGCTAGCCACGACATTAGCCATGTTCTCCATTCGCGGCTCGGATTCCGGACAAGAAACAGCGGCGATGTCCCAAACGGTTCGCTTCCTTGGCACCGTTAAGGGCGGCATGGACAGCCAATACTTTGCCGGATGGAGTTTCCATCCAACTCTGCCGGTTTTGGCGGTGCAAATACAGAGCCTCACCGCGAGAATATCGCAAAACTTGATGCTCTGGAATTTCTCTTGTGGTATGGACTCCCTCCATGCTCTGAGCGGGTGAAAGCCTGGCTATCTAGCTGCTCGCTAACAGCCCAACTCCTCAGCCGCAAAGAGCCCCGGTCAGCCCTCCATGGAACCTCTTACGGCATCTCTCCCTGGGATTGCCGAGCAGTTCAACTTCTCAGATTGCGGGGGCCATCTTGTCCTCAAGTACCGGGGGCTCGAACACCCCAAGATCCAGTCCCTCTCCAAGTCCAAGCTGATTAAAGCGGCAATAAGGCAACAAGGACAGCTCGGCGACGGGAGATCGCGCAAAGTTCTCCATCCCTCTGCGCAGCTGGGGGCTGTCACCCTGAAGACGTCAGCGACGCGAAATGCCGGGCATATCGTGGCAGTGCAAAAGGAGAGCGGGGAGATGGCGTTCCAGCAGATTTCAATGTCCCGGAGCGGGCTCAAAGAAGTCCAGCTAGTTCAACATTCTAGCGGCACAGAGGAGTTACAGCCTCTGCTGTCTCTACCCGACTCGACTTCTAAATCCGTCCGGCCCAGCGTGCATGCGCCTGGTCCTCAGGAAGAAACGTTCACCGTCATTTTGAACCACACAGCGCAACCATTGTACGATTTTTCCGAAAACATCGGCGCTGGCCCCCCCATGGTGATCAAGAAGGATCAGAGGGCGCTGGTTCAAGCAAGAAAGAGAAAGATTTTGGAAATCTCATCTGAAGATCCCGGACCGGGCAACGAGTCAGCGCCTGGGCGGATCGACCTGGATGAGTGAATCACATAGATTTAAATATTAGTTTTCCTTGTAAGGGGCATACATGCTGTGTTAAGGCCCTTGTAATCTGTTCTTCAGTCCCAAGATCCCAGCCGTGCACACTTAAAGGGCCACTGAATCACATTACACCTCACCGCCAAACTACCTACTTGTCACGGCTGGTCAAAGGTCGTATGGTGCATATGACCCACTTTCGAAACTGAGGCTGCCAACCTTAGGATTCCACATCCCTTCTTGGGGGTTAGCTCAGTTGGGTGGGTCTGACTGTGCGAGTCGTGACACGGTTGCCCCTGGGTTGAGATGGGAGGACTATGTTTAGCAACCGAATAGAAACGAAGCAATCCGCTTGGGGAGTGTCCCAGCTTGAGGGTTTGAAGATAGTAAGATTTACCTACTTTCGTGAATAAGGAAGACGGGAATGGAGACCTAATGGGGGACGTTACTGGGTTTTTATGTGACTTTGGGGGGAAGGAAGAGGAGCGGAAAGGGGGTGGGGGGTTGGGGGTCCTATTTTTGGGCCACCTGTGTTCCAAAAATTGGGACCTCGCGAAAGGTTGCCATTTGAACTGCAGGGTACTGCCTACCGATCTAAACCATGTTTGGCGATTTCTCCGATCATTTCCTGAGTAGTGTAGCGCTTGAGTAGCGCCTGAGCAAGGTGACTAGGGGTGGTGCGGGTGACTTGGGGTTGGTGAGGGCAACTTTAGGGTAAAACAACAGGGGTTGTATTGGCTGAAAGGCCCGGTGCGCGAGTCATTACACCAGGCTATTTCGTCAATGGGTCCCATGCTTTGCACACCATCTGTTCTCGTCCTACCTGCCTCTGTCAGAACCCGGAAGCACAAAAGAGGGTCTGAGCGCAGAAGAAGGTTGAAATAAGGATGCCCTCGGGCGGGCTAGAGGAGCTAGCAAAGCCTGGGGATCTAGCATTGGCGAGGGCCAAGTTGGATGATCTGAAGCTTGTCGAAGCTTGTTCAACAACCAAGTCAACACGGTGGACGGGTGACTTCGATGAGAGGGGAGCCGTTTACTACAGTAGCGCACCTATAAAATCCCCGGTTTGCACTGACCACTGACCGGGGACAAATTCTGGGGTCGGTACTGAGACCCCTGTCGAGGTTCGTGTTTTCTGGACGGCCAAGCGCGCCAATGGGCGGCCCGGGAACCGCTCCCGGGCTTGACTTTGCAAGTCCAAACGCGGGGTCCTCCGACATTCAGCATCGTGAACGTCATCTAGCCAAGTCTATGCCAGATTTGGGCTTAGGTTGCGAAAAGCACGGGCAGGGACTAGTACCAACATGAAGGGCTCGGGGCGCGTCTCCCCTGCGAGGAGCTCCGAGCTAATAGCAGAGGTACCAGACCTCAATGTGGTATTGAGTGTTATATCCTGCAGGTGATCCCAGGCCTGACCTAGTCCGGAGGATCTCCATAGGGTACCTAGGTAGTACTGTCCGTAGTACCGTTCCAGTCACCAAAAGCTCCAGTCCTTCGTACCTATATTGTGGTAGGCACCGCCATGCAAGCTCCATGCTTCTCTCTATACACCGACCACTTGGACCTGCTTGGCAAATGCAGATGGGTGGCATTCCGTGGGTTCAATCCCCCGGTGGCGTTCGGCATCCATGTTCCCCGCCCTGCAGGCCAGTCATCAACCTGGGGTAAGCAGTCAGGGGGTGCAGAGATGGCTCTCGCTCTTGGCTTATATCTATCAACAATATCACACCCAGATCCTGGAATAACATTCGCTCGTTTCCGCCTGAGTATTCCTCGACTTGCCAACATGTCCGCCTCCGGAGGCCCACCGCCGCTGCCTTCCAATCCGGCCGAAAATGACGGTGCGCGAATCGCCGCGGCTACGCTGACTGTCACGGTGGCCGCTTTCATCACGTACCTCGCTCGCATCTACGCAAGGCTCATCCTGGTGCGCAACACCGGTTGGGATGACTACTTCATGACCTTGGCCATGGCCGTGTCCATATCCGGCGAGGGCGTCATCTGGGGCTCTGTGGCCAACGGGGCGGGGCAACACCTCGGCGACATTCCGCTGCAGAGCTTGGGCGCCGGCCTCAAGCTGAACTTCATCAGCCAGGCCATCTACCTCATCGCCATCTGCGTTGTCAAGCTCACCGTCGGCGCCATGCTGCTCCGCATTGCCAGCACTGCCCTTTACAGGCGTCTCATCATCTCCCTGATGGTGTTCATGGGTCTCTGGACGACCATGTGTGTCGTGGTAAGCTCACCCCTTTACCACCTCCTTTTTCCCTCTTGGGCCCGCACCGTGTGATCTGACCCGACAGCAAAACAGACCCTCCTCCTCCAATGCACCGACATCCGCGCGCTCTGGGACCCAACAATCCCCTTGCAGTGCTGGGGCCCCGACACGCTCCATGGGCTGTCGTACTCCAACCTGGCCGTAAGCCTCTTCACCGATCTGACATTCGCCCTTTTCATCCCCGTGCCCATGCTCTGGGATCTCAACGTCAACCGGCGCACGCGCCTCTCCCTCTTCGCCGCCCTCGGCCTCGGCACCTTTGCCTGCGTCGCCGCCTTCGTCAAGATCCCCTCGCTCGTCAACTACGGCAAAACGGGCGATTGGCTTTGGGACTCGAGGGATATTACCATCTGGACGGTTGTGGAGTGCAATATTGGCATTGTGGCCGCGAACCTGCCACCCCTGCGGCCGCTGTTTAAGCGTCTCTTGGGCAGCACCCTCAAGTCGGGAGGAGACACCTCAGACCGGAATGGGTCGAGCTACTGGCGCAAGAAGAGCGGCGCTATTAGCAGCGCGAAGCACTCGGTCATTGGATCGCGTAGGGACAAGGCGACGGTTCTTGATGAGGCGAGTAGCGATCGCGCGTTTAACGATACGTCGTATGAGCTGGGGGATGCCAAGTTTGGCGTGACTCGGGGACATGCGACGCGGGTGTATGGCGCGGGTATCGTTGCTGAGGCGCAGTCGAGCGAGGATAGCGTGTTTGGAGGGGCCACGGCGGCGGCTAGAGATGCCCAGGGGATCACCAGGACAACGACTACGAGTGTGAAGTACGGTGTTGCGGCTTGAGGTGGTCAGCTAAGCAGTGTTGGAAACAAGGATACCTACCTATATAGTCTCACCCAACAATTTTTTCTGTCCGAGTCCGTATTAGTCGCAAATCCTGAGCTAGAGGTGAGCCGCACTGATGGCCGCCTGAGCCGAGGTGAGTCCCGGCTATACTTCTCGTGACCATAAATGGGCCGGCGTGGTTGCAAGAACGATCCTCGGCCCAATTTTGGGACACCCGCCCCCCTGAACGTAATGGGCGCTTTCGCCACGTAACTGCCTTTTTCTCTTTTCCATCCGAGAACTCACCGTTGCGGTCAATTGGAATTTCGAATTGTATGCGCTCTATCAAACTATCTAGTACTGGCACTGCGTTACAAAGGCCAACGAGCCAGGAAAGTGTTATCACTAGGAATGGAGTAGGAAGCGGGACGAGGCCCTTAGAAAAATCTAAAGAGACGACAAGTGTTATGTACAATCGACTACAGGATGTCAGGTTTGAGTATAATTGTTGTGGACCTACACTATCCTAAGCAGTAGTTTTTGTCATCTTACGGCGTACTTTGTGGTAAAGGACTTATGCTTAAATACATTTTAAAACCCTTTACTCCTTAATGCCGACATCCTTGCTTATATTTGCTCCTTCAATATGCTTCTATACGTCCTAGCAACAGTTGGTGAAGCCCCATCTCATTGCGCATAAGGGCAGAGAGTCTTAATCTCAGAAGTAACATCAAAATGCACCTACCGTTTCTTCAGGGTCAGCATCTCCTTGCACAAGCGGGGCGTATTGAGTTGTGAGCAGTGCGGAAAGACGGAAAGATCTGGAATATTACGCCTTACAAAAGCTGGTCTACAAAGGCTATCTGCTCCTAGAACAGCACCCTTGTCAAGGCCTGCAGTGTCTCTTAGTCTTAGATCCAAACGTATATATATGCCAGTGAGAGTGACACTTAGAGCTAACTTATTCTGCTGATACACTCCATCCAGTATGGCTGGCCGTTAAAGCTTGTACATAGCAATAACATTAAGCTAATTGGCCCTTATACAAGTGAATCCACATTTGGAAGAGCCAATACGTGTCTTACTCGGAAAGGGTTTATATTACAGTCATACTACCTGGATGGCCGATGGTGAGCAGCTTCAAACTTACGATGTTCTCCCCCTGGTTATTGTATTAATGCGACCAACGTAAGCTGATGTCTTTGGCTTCTATGAGCTTGCGCATGAGCTTAGGCAAACGAATTGGGAGGCAGGGTTCTTCATAGACTCGAAAGAACGCCTAGAGTCTGAGGCACGAGTCGATCAGCTTTGAAGATGGCTTGGCGGGCGATGGCAGCTGATCTATGACTACGAAGATTTTCCAAACAGCATCTGGGACCTGGACAGGTGTTGTGATATATGCCCGCACAATTTCGAGGACGATGACGGTATTATAGATTACGATATATCATTTCTATTTGGGAGGGCTTGACGAGTTTAAGCCTCCCGAATTAGATCAGGATGAACGACCTCTATATAATGATGAAGATTACAAACAAGACGAAGACGAATTTTTTTAACGCTATCTTATGATAAGTTAAGCTTAACAGTTACGGCTTTAGCTTCAGTTCCTGTTGGTGGAGAGGGAGGGGAAGGGGATAGGTGGGGCTGCCTGTAGTACATGTTCTATAGCTTATTATAGGGTTCCATGTATAAGTGAAAATAAAAATCTGCTGGATATTTAGAATAAAAATCTTATTTAGTAAGAAAATATAAAATCGCTAGGTATAACGTTCGAAAATATTGGTTTCTAGCACTTTTATAATTAGATAAAAACTATTACCCTTAGCGCCACGCTTAACGTTATAAGTGGCACGATAAGTAATCCTTTATCCCTTTTAGTATAAACACTTAGTTATAATACTTATTTAAACTATATATTAAACTGGTGCGATGGCGCAATATGGAAGAAACCATAAAGAGAACCATACTTATAGAACGTTATAGTCGGCTTGAAAGGCCGACTCCCAGATTACTGGTCCTCCGATCGGAGGGACATAAATGCAACTGACATAGAAAAACAGATACGTACCTAATATGGAACAAAACCTAGTATGTGACGGTGCTTAGCATAGAACGGAGTCTAGCATGGAATAATAAAGGAAACGCGACTGTGGATCAAGTCATCTTCCTTCGATCGAAGGGCCAGCATGTTACTGGGCTTTTAATGGGAGGTCTTCGTGGTGAAAATCGTCGGATCGATTGTTGATTGAAAGAAGCACGGTTCAAAGAACCGCGCGGCGCGGCCCCTTTTTAACGGTAGCACGCGCCAGAGAACGTATCGCTATGTACATAAACGGTTACAGTAATATTACACACAGAGCCCAAAAAGAACGACAGGGTCAGCCTAAACAAACGCCCCAAGTCAGTATTTCTTTTAACTTTCCTTAGCTGGACCCTGAGAGACTACTTACCACCATATTTCTCTAGGATCTTAAGCACTGCGATACTATATGGGATCTCCAAATCCGTCCCATTAACGTTAATTACGGTTTAAAGTAGTTAGCGGGTGCTTTATTTTAGAATTCCTTAATTACACGCCTGTGTAGCTCGCTAAGGAGCTTATTAAACACATTATGGTTTTAGCATTTGGTGGCCTGCACTGCAGGCCGCTTCCGCGGGCTTCAGGAGGGCCCGCGCTATACTTGTTTTCAATCCGTCTGCAACATCTCGCAGCAATGCGTCCTTGTTCTGTGGCAGACGAAGTCCCATTGGGTAATATCGTAACTGGGGTTCCGGCATGGGAAGGCCGGATGGGACTACAGCAAACATCTTTGGAGGTCCCCGTTCAGTCTCTGCAGGCGTTGTAGGCGTTGCGGGCTAGCGTCGAGTGCTTTAAATTTAGGAGGGGAGCACTTCTGGACCCCGCTCCTTACATCAAGCACAGAGGTTTCTCGCACCTTAGAGTCTCATGTTCCAAGATGTCGGGCATCCTCCCCGTAACTCACTGGACGTCCAGCGCCACCGCCGACGATGGTGAGGGCGACATAGCCTCCACCGACGTATCCGTAATCGCCTTAAGCATCCTACAATACCGCTCCCTCTACGGCCGAACTTACCACAGCAAAGGCAGCGGCGCGCAGTACTGGGCGATTAATAACCAGAAGCAAAGTAAAGCTATAGATATCCTCCACCATATGCTGACCCTCCTGCTTAACGGGAAGCTCTATGCCGCTTCGCTTAAGGGGAAGAAGATTAAAAAGGTGCTAGACGTTAGGTGTAGGACTGGCATTTAGGTAATAGACTTCGCTAAAGAATTTCCTGATATATCCGTTATTAGCACTAATATCTTGCTAATTTAGCCAACTTGGGTGCAGCCTAACGTAACGTTTAAGATTAACGACTATATTAAACTATAGACGTTTCTAGCCAATTTGTTCGACTTTATCTATATCTGGTGGATACTTAGCAGCATTATGGACTGGATGGTGTTATTTAAAGAGGCGTACCGTACCTTAAAGCCTAAGGGGTATTTGTAAAGCTTTGAGCCAGATACTATTATATAAAGTGACGATAGCAGTATTAAGGATACTGATGTTATAGGCTAGTGGGCTGTTATCTTTACTAAGGGGGGTAAGAAGATAAACTGGTCGTTTAATATTGTTAATGATGACCTCCAGCTGACGGCGATATGGGAGGCTGGTTTTATTAAGGTTGGGGAGAAGAATTTGAAGGTGAGAGCTTCCTTCTGCTTGTACCGTGTTAGATGCTCTTGCTGACAATGTTTCGAAAGACACTAGTTGGATCGTGGCCTAAGGATGAGAAGCAGAAGGAGATTGTAACCTGGGCCAAACTCGTCATTGAGCATGATACCGAAGGATATATCCTCTTTATAGCCACTACACTGGGGTGGACGAGGGAGGACGTGGTGGCGTACATTAAACAGCTGCACCGCGAGATCCGGTCGGGCAAGAAGCAGGGCTACTACCGTCAAAAGGTCGTCTGGGGCCGCAAACCGGAGTCGAGGTGACCATACACAGTGTGAACCGTCACGAGAGCAGCAGTTTTAAAGTTAGATTGACTCAGATCTATTCTATCCCAAGTTGCTCAGCCGGCTCTTTCTGAGCGGAGGGCCGAAAGAGTCTCAAACCGAGCCATCTACAAAAGGAATGTACTGCTGCGGGCAGGTAATGTTGGACGGCGGAACTGTGCCTTGAAAGTAGGCCTGAACATGCCCGAAATAGCAGTTCGACGCCCGCTGGCTCACAACTGTATGCTGTATCCGGGGGTAAAAGCCAAGAGTAAGCTTATGCTGTAAAGTAGAAGCGGGTAGTGCGGTTCAGGCGCAAAAACAATGAAACTTACACCAGCAGCTTCCTGCAGCAGAACCATAGATCTGGGGAACCGAGAAGACATCTTGCGCGCCCTGAAAAGGCGGGATTGATCAGCAATAAACCAGTGTGAGAAACAGTTTGGTCGAGACGTACGATATCAAGGGCGTTACGGGGTCGATGGTATTGCTCGTAAACATGATCGGGAATGATGTCGGCCTTTGTGTCCCAGCTACTATTAAGTCTGCATAGGTAGAGAAGAGGTTAGTTCAATCGTGTGTCCAATGCAAGAGCAAAGGGGAAACAGGAATGAAAAAGAAGACAGGGAGAGAGAAAAGGGGCTACCAACCCTGAGCCACCATGCTACCAGGCAACTGCGGTCTAAAGGATCTGCACAAGATATGGTCCACGTATATGGGATAGATGTCCCCGATATACCTGCTCTCGGAAGCCATGTACTCGGCGTAGGCCTTGAATTTTGCCATGGTTGTGAGCCTGTTTCTCCGATACGAATCGGCGCACTGGATGACGAGACGGGAATCAGATATATCTCCCAGCCTGTCGAACCAGCCCGCAAGAGCAGATGCGTCCCCAAGCTCGAGCTGGTGGAGGATCTTGGCCATGACGGGGAAGAGGGCGAGTGGGACGTAGATGGAGTTGAGCAAAAGCGCCTTCAGGTCAGAATAGGTGGCCAGCATTGCCATGTCTTGGATGGTGGCGTCCATTCTGGCGGTAATGTTGGCTGGTGTGGGCCCCCAGAAGGAGCACTTCTCGGGACCTGCGGAATGGCAGAGGCTCGAGAAAGCCCCCATGACCTCGTCTGCCTGAAGGACGTTGTCCCTCCAGTCGTTGTTGTAGTATTGTTCTGCGTCCACGACACCGTCGAGTATCATTCTCCCAACGCGGTCTGGAAACAGGGAGGCGAAAGTAGTGCCTACGAGAGTGCCGTAACTGATGCCGTAACACCACAACTTGGCGTCTGATGGTGGCTGTCCAGCTAGTTCGGCCTCTGCTTCTATGAAGGTGAGCAAATCATGGGCGACCGCTGGTGTGGTCACATAATATCCATAAGGCGACCCGTTCTCAACAGCATCGTTGCACCGCTCTCCGAAGATGGAGCTCGAGTTGTATTGTTCCTCAAGCGTCACTGATGAAATGTTGGTAGCGCCTGTGCGGTGCAGCTTGGTGAAGGCCGATCTTACTTCGACATTTCTCGAGAAGCAGTCGAGACGCAAACCACTGTTGTTCACACCGCGAGGGTCGAACGAGACGAAGTTGTACTGCTCTCCTAGCATCTGCCCCACCATGGTCCGGTATGTGATCAGGAGCTCGACGCCGGAACCACCCGGACCGCCTAAAAAAATGTCAGTCCGATCGCTGCATGAAGATCGGATCGATATGATCTTACCTGGTATGAGCACAATACTCGGAGACTTCACCGTGGCGTTCTTGCCAGCCAGTTTGATGAACGCAATCGACGTCGTGCCGAGACTTGGATTAGCGTAGTCCAGCGGAACGGCCAGTTGGGAGCATCCAAAGTCACCGAAACACGGCGTCCACGTGAGGTTCGTTGATGGCTCAAGCTAGATAGGAGGTAGGTAAAATGTGGTTAGTCGGGACGCTGAAAGTGACAGTCGTGATTCAGCGAAGTTCACGACAAGCCATACTGCACTCACATTTTCAAACTCATAGACCATGCCCGGATCATGGGAGCTATTGGCTTTGCATCCTAAGCCTGTGGCCAAGCTTGTGACAAGAGTGACTGTGAGTGCGCTTGTAAGTCGAGTCATTGTAAGTGATGAAGGTTTTTCGGTGAGTAAGTGTTTTTGGAATGTTGCTTGCAAGACTGAGATGTGTCGATTCCACGCGAAATCGTCGAAATATTTATACCAAAAAATAGCCATCAAACTTGTCGGCTTAGATTGCTCAACTCCTCAGACTCGAATCCTTTCAACGCAACTAACAGTCATTTGGGGCTCCACTTCTACGAACCAGCCAATCAATGCGTCCAATGACACAAGAACCCGGGGACATACTGCGTAGTGTAACTCCTGCTCAAAACGCCGAGCCTCATTCTTGTCCTCAACGACCGAGAGCCCAGACGCAGACATGGACTGGGAATCCATCAAGAAAATAGATGAGTGACGCGTAAGTCGGGGCTGAGGTGCAGCAATGGGTGCCCGCCATCTCCTTTCTTGGCGCCCCACTTGTACGAACTAACCAATACATCTCCCTCATGAGACGGGACAGGCCCACATCCGTCTCAGGACTTGGCCCGATTGGCCAATTCGGTCTCCTTCCAGGCTTTTTCCAGTGCACCATCAGTCACCCTCTGGGCTTCCTCTGCACCGTTCGACTTTCCTCATTCAAGTATCAATCGCAAACGATGTGGGAGACAGCCTCGACTAAAAATCTCGGCCAGCAACCTCAAGTGATGGACAAGATTCAGAGTGAGAACATGAAGACAGCCAGTCAAGCCTGGCGAAAAAGGCCTCGCAATTTTGCCCCAAAGTCAAGACTGGGCTGCCGGACTTGCAAGTAAGTCCTGACTCTGGGTACCGCTACGCTGGGTTCGAACTGGTTCAAAAGCTGATATCTAACCTCGGTGCAACCGGCAGGATAAGACGCATAAAGTGCGATCTGTCTCAGCCTTCATGCTTGAAATGCCTGTCCACAGGCCGCACCTGTGACGGCCATGGCGATGTGCGACTCATTGTCAGGGCCGACGCCGGAACAAGCCTTGGTCACAATGACAAGATCAACACAACCATAGACGGCGCCTGCAATGCCATTATTCCGCACAGTCTGGGGCCGTTTATGATCGTACCATCGGCTGGGTCAGCGCCTACTGAGGCAATGGGCTTTTTCGAGTGCATCTCAATCAAGCATCTGGACGAATATCACGCCTGCGAATCATGGCGGAACACTCTCATGCTCTTCTCCCAAACAGTGCCACCTGTGCGACATGCCGCCATCGCTCTAGCCCTGCTCCACCGAATTTGCCTGGATCGCGGCTCTAGCAACCCCTTGAAATCTGACAAGACTCCCTTGCTTCACTACAACCGGGCCATCCAACTTCTTCTAGATCAGAAAACTGGCGACACCAACGAAAGAACATCCATCACCATCTTAGTCTGCTATCTTTTCATCTGCTTTGACCAGTTGGCAAGGAACTACGTCCAGTCAATGAAGCACCTGCGCGGAGGCGTGGAGCTTTCGCGTACCGTTAACAGGCCTTTGATGAACAACAACCATGACATCGACACCACGCTCATCGGTCATATCACACGGCAGATCCGCCGTCTCGACATGCAAGCCGTGACGTTTTTGGTTGACTGGACTCCCGCCGACATACCGCCGGAAGACATCCCGCGGCTTCAACTTTCACCCTCCAACGGCACCCCGTTCAAGTTCCAATCCCTCCCTGAAGCTGCCGACCAACTCCAAATCCTCGTCGCCGGAGTAATGCGCCTCCTCAATTTCGGCGCCCCAAGACCCCCTCCAACTCATCCCTCCTCCCAACTGACAGCCACTCTCCTCACCCAACTCCAAACCTGGTCGCATCTCTTCGAAACCATGATGCTAGAACTGAGCTCTAACGCCCCGTCCGCCTCCAACCATCATTTTCCCTCCCTCCTCCGCCTGCACCACACCATCAGCCACATCCTCCTCCAAGTCCACAGCGTCCCCGGACCCGACAACATGAAGGAAATGGCATACGACGCCCACCTCCCCGACTTCCAGCACTGCATCTCCCTAGCAGACACCATCGCAGCCGCATCTGATACTGATAGATACCCCCCAAAAGGGCCTACATTCACACCCGAGGTGGGAATCATCCCCGCGCTGTACATCATCGGCGTGAAATGCCGGCATCCCGTAGTGAGACGTGAGGTTTTGGGTATCTTGCGAAGGCGGGAGAGGAGGGAGGCGGTGTGGGATAGTGGGATTGCGGCGAGGGTGGTGGAGAGGGTTATTGAGATTGAGGAAGGGGGTGTGTCTGGGAGGATGGTAAATGAGATGGGAGAGATTGAGATGGGGCAGAGGGTGGAGAGTGTGTCTTGGGTGCACGTTGTGGAGGAGGAGAGGGTGGATGTTAGGTATATGTTTTGTGGGAGGAAGGGGGAGGTTGTAGAGTCGATTTTGGTTTGAGGGTGGTGGGCAGGCCCTTATTATCTACCTTGATGATAGCTACCTAGGTACCAAGGGTGTTTGTAACTAAAAGGCAGTGAAGAAAACCCCTGTTTTGTGCGACGAATCTAGGCACACCAAATTTCCTTTTTCGTACCTCGCCCACGTGACGTTGCTCACCCCGGCTCAAGGCCCGGCTCAGGATTTGCTCAGGCTTGCTCACCCTAAGAACCATTTCCGGAAGGCTACGCCGCAGCACGCACAACTACTTCAACTCTAGCCGAGCGAGCCCAGAATTAGTCCCATACATAAAAATAACTAAATTGGTCCCCCTCTTTCGAAAGCGATGGTTCTGCCTTTACCGAGCCTTTTCCTCGACATCTCACACTAAACCTAACTGCATTGCATACACTCTTCTGTTATTTAATACCTTAAACTCATCACTACCCTCAACAAAACGCAAAGAGACGGAGCTCGAATCAACGGCCTTCAAGTCAGCAGATGCTATTATTTAGCAGGCGGTAAGGAGAGGCCTTACAGCAGACCGCTTCAAGATCAACACTCGCGCGGTTTGAAAGAATCTGAGGCCTAAGAGCAAAAAACGCTATTCAAGTGTACTTGAGATGTGGCATTCATAAGTGAATATCAGTATTACGCACATGGTTTACACCGAGATCTAACAAACTCTAGATATGAAAAGATATACAGGCCTTCCAATCCTTAAGACATATAGGTTATAAAGCATTTTGCTAAACCTGTAGCCCTCGGTACGAAGGTAAGCTCGATGAAGAGGACGAACTACTAACTACCGACAGCCTGAGAGGTGTAATGTACCTGTCAGAAAGAAGGGGGTTTAGAAACCCTGGGCATCTAGTCAGCGGAGCTGACTGGATGCCTGGCACTGCCAGAACGCCAGGGAGCCTCAGCCACTAGAGTGACGAAGCCTGAATCCTGCAGAATAGTCTATAAAGAAGGCTCTGGCTGGAAGCCAGAGCCAGAACACACAAGCAATACAACCACACCATTGTAATCCAGAGTGCCGTGCTTCTGACAGTACCGATTGTATAATGTTTGGAAACGACATTACGAGTTGGAGATACCCTTGCTCAGCAAGGATGAGATCGAGCTGCTTGAGCTTGAATTCGAACGCAATCCTAAGCCATCCAGCAGTTCGAAAGTTCATTTGGCAGAAAGATGGGGTTGAGGTTCACTAGATCAACGTGAGTTTCACGCCTTCTGAGAGGCAACTCAGGTCCCAAAGTTTTGGGATGCACTGCATGCAGATGCTAATCCGCGACCCAGAATTGGTTCCAGAACAGGCGTGCAAAAGAGAGTCAGTTGCGGAAGACTCTGGAATATGAGAGGACACACCTTGCAGAAGGTTCCAACCAGATGGATTTGAGCGCTGCCTCATCGCCGTCACATTCTGGTCACGGGCTCCACTGTTCCAGCTCATGGTCCGTTTCAAGTTCAACACTGGCGGCACTTCACGCAGGACATCAGGATATCATGGTCCTCGATCGTCAGCCTCACCCGCCAAAGCCTTCGGACCATGATTCATGTCATACTGACGGCGGGATCACGAAACAACGACCACCCGTGCGGACTCAACTCCTGCACCAGCCCATTGCCGTTAATCCGGGATTGTTAACTTGTCAAATGGCGGTTGCAAGCCTGATGGGACACTTTTACAACCTGATGGGACAGTGGTATTTCCAATCCATCGTAGGTTTTGGAGGCATTCGCAAAGCCACGCATAGCGATGAAAGTAACAGCACCAACAACGTTCTTAGGTGTCACGTGTACCCGTACGACAGCGACGCAGAGACGACGAGGAATCGGACGAGGGAAGAGAACACAAGACACCCAAGGTTCGGGGCCACGAGCCAATCTCACAACAGCGACTTACGTATCCGTATTTCAAGAAGAGTCCAGCTCGGTACAGTCAGTCACTGGCGTTCGTGCCCTAGGCCCGGCTAGGGTTCTGTCCATCGGGTCAGGTACATACAGATCCGCTATCCACGATAGACTTCATGCTGACTTCTCATTCAGAGAGCGTCTATACAGATGCGACCTCTTACCACCGAGCTGCCCCCGATGTCACGAGTCATTTGCCAACGAAAAGTCAAAGCTTGAGCATTTAGTCGCACCAGTGCCTTGTACTGTCAGGAACCAACCACCAGTTGATGGCATTGACCCTGCCAGGTACGAGCTTCTTCGCAGCCGGAAGTTTCTTCAGGGCCATGACACAGAGGCTGAAAAGTGGTGCGCAGTTTATCCCGCTCTTTTCCCCGAGATTGAAGAGCAATGCATACCTGGTCCATGTAAGTCATGAAAAACTTAAGATTAAGCTTGTTACCAACCAGCTAACGATCCAGATTATGGCTATCTCCCCACGGAGAGCGAGCACAACGCATCGGTTTCTTCGGAATTTTCATTGTATGAGCAGTTTCTCAGGGCTGAGCTGCCTAAACACATGAGACAAAAGCTCACCGGCAGGGGCGTCGTTGTGACGGCGGGCTGCTGGGTCGGCGTCGCCTGAATATCGTTATCAGTAAGCTTCCTGGCAGACGGTGGGGTCCATACATGTTGGACGAGCTCGGAATCGATCAATTGGCTAAAGTCTGGCGTGGGTCCAATCGTCAATGCCTTCCTTACCTAGATCGGGTTCCTAGATCCTTAAATACCTGGGGAGTGACTGCCATCGAACTGCCAAGTCCTCACACGGCGCGAAGCCTCGGTCCAGGACCAGGAGCAATACCGTGGCGGTGTGTAATTACCGCAATCCCCGACGAGACGCGTTTGTTCCCCCACCACGAGCTTCGGTTTTCAGCCGCAGCAAGCCTCGTTCTGCATCGTCGAAATTCTACTGGCCCCCCGCAACTGACGCACGTCCCAGAGAAAAGCATAAAAAGGGGTGGATTGTTGGATTTGTTCCAACCTCAGCCATCGGCTTCCAATAGTTAATGACCATCACGCCATTCGCGGCGCCTTTTCTACGTTCATATTAGCGGTGGACGTAACCCTTGTACCATCCAAGATCTGGAGCCTTGCCTCGACTCGTCTTGATCTCGACGACATTCGCAAGCAGAAGTTTCCCGTCCGAATGGGAATCCAAAGTTTCCGTTTGACGCCACATTCTCTTGTCCAAGATGAAAGCCCCAGCTCTCGAATACGTTTATACACGGCTCCCGTCGACAACATGCATCCGGCTGGTTGAGTTCGTGCCTTCTCCTGCCAGTGAGGTGGCCCTCTCGCTTTCAGCTGTTGAACTTGACAACGCGCCATCTTTCAACGCGTTGTCGTACACCTGGGGCGACCCGCGATGTCCGTATATCGACCCGGGTCCGGGGGCGCCGCGTGAGGAGTCGTATCTCCAGGCCACCCGGACAATACGCTGCGACGGGGCCCGGTTCCCAGTCCGGCCCAATCTTTTCTACGTGCTGCAGAGGCTCCGAACCGCCGGGACCGACGTGCCGCACCAGCGGTTCATCTGGATCGACGCCATCTGCATCGACCAGAGCAGCGTTTCGGAACGTTCGTCGCAGGTGCGGCTGATGGCGCACATCTACGAATCGGCCGAGTGCGTCATCGCCTGGACCGGCCCGGCCGATGATACTTCGGTGGATGCCATCAGCGCCATTTCTCGGCTGGCGTGGGCGATCACGCTGCCGCAATCCGTCGACCAGGTTCATGCCCTCCGGAAACGGTTCGCTGGCGTGACTGAGGCTGACTTCTTTGACGTGTCGGCGTACGAGACCAAGCTGGGAATCCGGCACATGACAAAACGAGACTGGCTTGCTCTTCTCTCCTTCTTGTACCGGCCGTACTTTGGGCGGGTCTGGGTCGTCCAAGAGATTACATTAGCCTGCCACATTGTCCTGCTCTGCGGACACCTTCGCCTTGCATGGTCCGATTTTGCCGCGGCCGTTTTTTGTCTCTTCGGGCTACCACAGTGGGTAGTCCTCCTCAATCGGGAGATACTCCGGACCTGGATCGCACCTGGATCACCCGAATACGCCACTTTCTATCGTCTGCGGGATGGTGATCCGCGTGAGTCGACGTTCCCCTTCGCTGCGATGTCCCTAGTGAGGGCCCGGGTATACTTGCGCGCGGACTTGCCCGAAGGTGCGAAAACACCCAAAACCTTCGGGCTCCGGGCGTTGCTGTCGCAGCACCGCTCTACGGCCGCCACGGATCCCCGCGACAAGGTCTTCGCCCTGCTTTCATTTGCCGACGCGTCTAAGCCACCGCTGACGGACCCCGAGGCGCACGCCGCCGCCGCTGACTACAATCTTCCGGTTGAGGCCGTCTATATCCGGCTTGCCCGGTTGCAGATCCGGTCTTTCGGCGACCTTCGTATCCTGGAGCATCGAGAAGCCGGCCATATGCGGGCCCTTCAAGGTTTGCCGTCGTGGGTGCCGGATTACAGTATCTCGCAGGTCCCTTATAACATGTCGAGCGACGTTCCAAACTGTGACTGGAAGGCCAGTGGGGACGAAAAGTGCCTGGCGGATGGAGGGGACCTCGGGGATCCATTCCTAACCGTCCGTGGCCGCCGGGTGGGAGTGGTTGGAAAAGTCTCTCTCTCGGGATTGGGAGGGGCCATGCAAACCGTTATCTGGGGCAGTATGTTTGACATGGTGGCGGAGCTGCCATGGGCCCGGTTTGTGGACAGCCGACAGCGGGAACATCTGGATAACCCAGATGACCTATCCTTGCGCGAATCCATCGACGTCGGCTCGCTTCCAACGCCCATGGAGGTATTTGCCCGAACCGTGACGTATGATGTCTTTCAGTCGCAGTCTCCCGCGCCAGCTGACGCGCTTCGAGACGGATTCCTTGCCTATGCAGCCGAGAAGTACCTAATAGCGTGGAATGGGTACAGAAGGAAGCTGGTCGGACGCTGGCATCGCTTCAACATTACGCATTTCGATCGATCACCCGGCGAGCGACGTTGCTCACCGATCCTCGCGGCATTCCGCGGCGAGCCGCCGGGATCAGCATACAGCCCTCGGGCTTTTCTCGACAAGGCCGCCGAGTATACCTATGACCCTTTGTCGAACGGGGCAAACCCTATGAGTGGCGGGTTCGAGAGACAGTCCCAGAGGTCTATGTCGTGTCGGGTCCTGTTTTGCACCGATGGTGGGTTGCTGCTCGGACTCGGGCCAGCAGAGATGCGGGCTGGCGATGAGTTGTGGGTTCTGTCAGGGGCGAAAACCCCAAGCATCCTCCGACCGACATCCTCTGGGCGCTACCGCTTCCTTGGAGAAACCTTTGTATACGGTATGATGTATGGGCAGGCCCTGGCGCTTTTCCCCGATGCCTGTGATATAGTCCTGGAATGACTGGGTGTGGAAAGCTGACAGCCACGACCTTCGTCGTCGGGTGGTGGTGATACGTTGGCGTTGTCCAAGGTTGCGGTCTTCGGGGTGAATCTTGCGGTTGTAGTATTTGACGAGGATTTGAAGGCAGCAGTTTAGGCTCAACTTGGCATGGCAAAGAAGAGCAGGAACGCACTGTGCAAGAAGTGGTTATTCAGTCAGATTTCTGTCACCGCCCTGCTCGGGATTGGCTCATTTCTCGCGTGGCTTGGCAGCACTTGTCTCAATCCCTGAATGCGGGAGCTCCCGAATCTGCCCTATGGCTGCACCTCATAGCCGCATCAACGTCGAAGTCTTCTCGGCCCATCGAACAGATCCCCGCCAAGAGCGACCACCAAAGCCCGCAAGCTTTGCGGCGGCCTCGAAAACACTCCGCCATCTCTGTGCACCCTTGTGCATCGTTTTGCCGGCGCGGAATCTCCGGACGAAGCAGGATCTTTACTGGCATCGTGATAGTTACAGCGGAAGCCGCCGAAATGGCCCGTTTGACAACGACTCCCAGAGAGGTCCCGCTAACTATTGAACGCCCTAGTTCTCCGCACCGGCTCAGAAGCTCCGATTGAGGCGGGCTTGCAGCATGGCTCCAGCAGAACTGCTACAGTGGGCGGAAAAAAGTTTGACTCCAGCATCAGGTACCGCATAAGCCGCTAGCCGTATTTGGTAGTATGTGGGAAACATCTCAAATATTTAGTGTACCAGCCTTCCGTCTTTATAACAGCTATGACACGGTTGGGCATTGTGCTTGCTAACCTATCTAAAATTGCTTGGTCGATTGTATGCCAGACTTGTTGCGCAGCATTGATTAGCCTTTGTAAGGTCTCTTCTGTATCTGGAGCATGCTTAAGTTCTGGATGCCTGACACACCACACCACACCACACACCCCGGGCACCACACAACCCCCTGGGACACCAACCACCACCTTGTATTTAGACCATGGCCCTCGCTCACCTCTCGACTCAGGCCAGGTTGAAATCTTACCCCTTTGTCAATTCTTGCTCGCTGCCACCATTGTGACCACCTTGATCAGGCGTACCTGCCTTTCTTACAGATACCAAGTCGAGTAAGGACAGCTTTTACTATCTTAACTGTATGTACTGAAGCATTATCATGCATAAAGATATCCCCAGGCTGTATAGAGCCTGGAATTATACATTTGTATAAACAGCTAATTACCTATACAGAAACACCTTGCCTCACTGAGAGAGGGTTGCCGTTAAGAGGAACTGTTAAAGTACAGCCATCAGTGCCCTGAAGGCACTGCAGTTGCTGGAAGCAACTGCGTACCCTAGAGCCGAAGGCTCCACCGAACCTTCTAGAATTTAGAAGGTTCTAACTCACTATAGGGCCCACAGGGCCCTGGAAGCTTTCAAACCCTCTGGGATTCGACAGGGTTCTATCACCTTCTGAAACCTCTTTACAGTGGGGCTTTAGCCCCATAGAATCTATTAGAATTTCATTCTTTTCCAAAACTGTATTATTAAAATAGAAAGCTCCAGAGCCACCCACAGCCTATAAAGGTACTCTCCTCTCCTGTATCTAGCCTTCATTCAAGCAAGCAATTCACTTCTGTCAGAAAGAAGGGTCTAGAAACCACTAGAATTATACATTTATAATAAGTTGCGACAGCGATGTATACACACACGTAAGTGCAGCCACGCGGCTTCACCACACGGCTTGCCAACATTCACAACTATAATAAGAGGCTCTTTGGCAAAGCTAGAGAGCCACAGACCAGAGCTCCAAAAGCAATACAATCACACAGTTGCAACCCATCAATTCCACCAAATCCAGAGTGCAGCGCTTCTAACAATTAAGAGTCTCATTCGCTCGATACACCAATCGCTCAATCGCACCACTTGCGCACCGATTAGTCAGCAAACCCCAACAAGAAACAATTTCAACTTGTACTTCTGGATTCTACACTAACTAGTTTAATCCACCTACAAGATCTAACAAAATGAACACCAACAATAATGACAAGACTGCTTTTCTAGCTAGTTCTAACGACTAGAAGTTATAGAACCTGCAGTTCGAAGCCTAAGCCGTAGCCGGAGGCATCTGGAAGTAAATTCAGGGGGTAAACCCTTTCCTCGATAAACCTACAGCTCCAAACCCTGCGTACCACAAGTTTAAGACCTTAAGCTAGTTGACTATTACAGCTAGGAGTAGTATATAGTCGGCAGCCGGTGACGACGAGCGTAGCCTAATTAATCAGCAATCTAACCTACTAATTACCTCCCCTCGAGGCTTCTTTATGTCGGCAGGGCCGGTGCGCCTGAGCTTCGTCTCATTGGGGAGACAAATAATCTGTATTGGCACACGGGTCAGCTCAACCCCCGACGAACGATATATTGCTCTCAGTCACTGCTAAGGTGGGGATACCGCATGCAGGCTAACTACGAACAACTACACCGCCATGTGTACCAGTATTCTCGAGCACGAGCTTCCTAAGAACTTCTCGGATGCTGCCCGGATCACGCGTGGACTGGGGATACACTATATCTGGAAAAAGTTATTATTCTGAACAACGCCCACTGATGAGCTCCGGGACCTTACACTGCTACACAAGCCGTTCGTATCCATCCGTGCGCACTCTTTTTGATCCGCACGTGGAGCGAGCTCCACCCACCCAGCGTACAGTGAAGGGGAACACTCCAGACTGACAAGTTGGTTGCGCTGTCGAGGTGATGGGGCTTTAATCAGTAATGAAGGAATAGAGTAAGGAAGGTGAAAATGCGGTACACGATTCCTTCATTCTCGGACACTATGCATACGGCAACACAGGTGTAAACGAGTGTGGTGTTTTATGTGCAAGCCGAACTATGTAACAACTGGCTAAACAGGTATCTACAACATGTCTCCTCTCCCATATATACTAATCAACCACTCATCACTCTTCTTAATCGTGTCATTGATCCTTCACTGGAAAGTCTGGCACTGGATACAGCGCAGATTATCGTTGAGCGGGCCCCTGAAGTTGACAAATCTGTCTAGGTACACAAGTTAGCACGTATCCACCATTAACACCGTCAAAATTGCAACTTACAGAGTAAGACTATTAATCGTAATCTGATGGCCACCACCAGCAATGATTCCACAGCTAGTGAACACGTTAAAAGAATCGCTGAGGTTGTAGTCCAGATTAGGGGAGATAATCTTAGTAGACGAAGGGCAACCCTCGAGAAGGTTATATACCTAGCTACTGTTGACTTTAGAGGCAGAGAAGCCCTGAGCGAGGGGGCTGGTAGTAATAGTGCTGGAGGGGATAGTGACGTCCGCGTATCGGCTGCCGGCATCGAAGTTAGTGTAGAGGCGGATGAGGCCTGTGACCTCGCGGGTTTTAAGGTGCATTACGGTAGGTATATTAAAGACGATGGGGGAGTTGGCTATAGTGGTGGTGGTGGAATCGGGAGTGGGGACCGCACTGACGCTAAGGGCGAGAAGGGAAGAGAGAATGAAGCTGATGAAATGCATGTTGGGTTTTTAGTTTAGGTTTGTTAGAAAATGTTCTGATAATGAAGAAAAAGGGAAAAGAAAGAAAGAAGAAAGAGAAATAGGAAAAAAAAATGAAGATGCTGTTATATAAGATGTTAATAATGTAATAATGCTAAGAAATGGAAAACAGATGTTAATGGTGCTAAGGGCCAGAATTTATGTTAATAACCTGATATGTATGTACGACCGGTAAAAGTTCCGATCAGCTGCTAAAACGGCTACCTTAAATGTGTTGTAACGATAAGATAAGCATTTGATAAGCTGGCATCAACTGTCTCACTAATTCACAGTTGGGGCGCAGTATAGCAAGCCCCTTGTTGCTATTCGCTAAAATGCGGACGGACCCTGACTAAGCAAAAAGTTAGGGGAAAATACCCCCTTACCTAAACACGGCCCCCGTGGAATGGCGATTACTTAATATAAAGCCTTACATCTCCAAATTATAGTTAAGATGATTTTAAAGATTTAGTCCTGGATTTTCGTTTTAAACCTATATCTCTTGCACATTTCGCTAGATTTTAGTGATAAACTCGCAGCTTTATAAATGTAGCTGTAGTGATAGTTAAAGGGGCTTTCAGGGGTAACATTATAGGCCTGATTTCCCGGAGCTGAATCGATCCCTGTGTTGTAGCTATGTGTATTTAGCCCTCGCGAAATTGGGAATAGGAAGGTAAGAGATAACAAAGTCGCCATTAGATTAAGGCATTTAGTTATTAGTTCTCGCTAAGCTATTATCTCACTTCGCGTAAAACCTGTTAACGAGAACTTAAATACTTTACATACTGTATTTACTAACACTATATGATAGGCTATACGGTATTGACAGTCGTTTTGCTTTTAGATCCGCCTAATAGTTTGCACACCAAAATACTAACCTATGCAACCCTATGTCTTTCTCCTCAGCAACACCGCACCCCCTTCCCTTTCAAGGCCAACCAAAACTCGCCCTTCCCCCTTCAAATCGATCTCCTTCTTCATTTCAACGTCCCCATCCAGTTTGCTACCTCCCCTCCATTCCTCAACCTCTTTTCCCCTCAGCTGCTTCATAACCACCCAGGCATTCCCCAGCATTGTGTACCTCGTCTGCGATAAAAACACCCCTGTGATGCCAACCACCATAACAATATGCACCCCCACAAAGACCATCACCGTAGTGAAAAACGCTTTCCCTACCGGCCTGTCGGCAACAACATCAGACACCATATTTGCCTCCGCTGTCAGAGAAAACAGCTCGAGGGTATCATAGTACGTCAGTGTGGCCACCATTCCCAGTAGCCCCTGCACTGCCTTTGCTGCATTGCGTGTTGTTCCAAGGATATCGTTGACCACGGCACTCTGTACCGCATTGAGACGTGTGACGTTATCCCTCCTGTATTCACATAACTGGCAGTCGCAGTTTGAGCACAGCGCGAGTGTGAGGCTGGAAAACCCGGGGTTGATCTGGACTGTCATGCCCGTAATCCAGAGGGTGTCGTTCCCATTACGGTTAAAGATTGCAGGGCCGTCATCGGAATAGATCATCCACGAGGGCGGGGCTGAAAGGTCGAAGACACCTGTCTGGGCGCGATCTGGACTGTTGACGGTTCCGGAGGCTTGGAGGCGGGCCGATGTGGTATTGAAGGACCGGGAAGTGATGTTCCATGCGACGGATGGTTCAGAAATTTTGTCGGCGGCAGTGGTCGCGTGGATATTGACGTTCGCGTTCTCTATGGCCGAGTAGCAGAGCGAGATGGAAAATCCGACGCTAGGAGTGGTGTTCGTTTTGAGGAAGAACCATTCCTTTTCTTCCTTGTCCGGGTACAGGTCAAGCCAGTCGGCTGCTTTGGGGGCGTTGCTGTTGATGATACTATTCCAGTCCGCGGCAGCACCAGTTGTATTGATGAGCAGGTAGGCGTCATTAACCTTCGGGTTCATCATATTGAAATTGGTCGGAAATCGCTCCAGCCCCGAGACCAGGTAATTCTCCCCGTAGCTCGAGCGCGGGGCGCATAGCGTCACTGGCCACTCGCTATCGTTCTCGACGCCCAGTGGCGTTGCATAGGAGCAATACCCCTCAATGTCAAACTCAACAGAAGGGGAGCCAATGAATCTTGACGGAGTGAGAGAAGATGCCACATGCCCCATGATAGCCGGGTCGGTAGGGCGGGTGGTGTCGCCGTATCGCCACCAGAGCTTCGTTAACCCCGGCTCGGGTCTTACACACACGACCCGAAGGTCAAAAAGGTTTGCCGGGCCAGTGTACTCCCTGAGGAGGGTACGTTGGCTTGCAGAAGCGATGGGGAATAAAGCCCGCACTGAGAAACCGGTGTCGGCGATTCCGTCTACCGGGTCCGTTGGAGCCTCATCGTATTCCCCAAAGGTCGGAAATGGTGGGTTGCTGTGCAAGTAAAAGCCCGACTGTATGGGTCTTACTCCGTTGGTGAGCATTTCTGGGCCTGCCCTCGGGCCTACTGCGTACGGTAACGCAGGCTGGACGCTGGTTATCCGGATGAAGCCTGACGATATGTCGGAGAGCAGTGCCGTGGATGTGAGCTGCGATGCAAGTTCAATGACGACCAGGACGGTAATCGCCAGCCCTAGAAAAGTTCCCCTGAGATTGTTCATGGCGGGATAAAACCGGCTCAGCAAGCCAGCTGGGCCGCCATTTTGAAACCGCATCATCGAGATGCCCGGTGCACTAGCGAGCGGCACTTGCCCGAGCTCCAGCGCCAGAGCAGCGAGCATCGAGACGCAGGTGACAAGGTGCATGGCGACCATTGTCCGAATGACGAACGAGATGATCGTGATAGTGCGGATGAGCCATCCGTTGAGAACGATGGCGCGCCACACTAGGCTATTAGAATCTCCGAACCAGAGGAAGCCGAGGAATGATGAGGTTGCAAGCAAAGTCAGAATCCCACCGAAAAGAGCGACGGCGTTCAAAAGCCCGAGCTTGCGTGGCATCGTTGCCATCTTGACGGGAGTGGCTTGGTCTGGACGTCGCCGCGGGAGCTGTGCAAGAAAGAGGGACAGGCGATTGTGAGGATGCCTTAGGTACGTAGGCAATTGAGTGGGACCGGGAGCTGTCCGGCTGCCTGGCCTGTCTGGAATACGCGCGCAGTGGGGCCAATTGCTGGTCCCCCCTACGGCTCCTTCATCGTCTCAGGGGTCGGTCGTGCAATAAGCAAAGGCACTTTACCTTGGGTAAATTAATATATCGGTGAGCTGCGCCGTTGACCACGCAGCCAGTAACCGAACGAGACTTGAAACTCAGCCGAATTGAGGGGGGCGCGGCAACCATTGCCACCCAGGCACAGGTCGCACGCACTCTTTATCCCCCAAGTACGAAGGCTCCGAGTCAGGCCAAAGAAAAGGTCTATACTTTCCATGCAAAAATGCGTGATACAATCCTGACTCAGTTTGTTCTGGAACACCAAGGTCTGGCTTTTTAGGTAAATTTCAGGGCCTTGAATGCACCTTGCAAGGCCTTGACTGCATCGTGAACGGCCTTGATTACATTATGAAAGACTTTGATTACATTGGGGGAGGCTGTTATAGAAATTGTGAAAGGCTTGGACCGCATCATGAGAGGCTTTAATTACATTAGAACAGGCCGTAAGAGAATGTGGCAAGGCCTTTTCAGAATAGGAGCAGCCTAAAATAATAAAAGCAATGCGATACTTTAATAATCAGAAGGCATCTTCCACACCAGCTGAGGGCACCATTTCTTCCGGCTGGAGCCTCCCCAGGTAAGGTACTTCTTGTGCCCCGGCTACTTTTCCTCCCCTCATACTATGCTTTTCTGGCAGTTACTGGCCTACTTTTAGCTTATTCAACAAAAACCTTTTCTTTAAACTCTGCTGCACACTGCCACTGCCTGGGAATTTTTACTTCTTCGCCTGTTCTTTCAGGCTTTTATATTTTTTCCTTCCCCTTATTACCATTTTAGTCCGGACAGCTACTATCACCGCCGTGCCGCTAAGTTTAGAGGGAAGGATCATGCTTTATAAGGGGGGTACTATAGCCAGATTGGAGTTAGTGTTTAATCACGACGGGTCTCTCAACCTAGCACGACTTTAGCTGCTTAGTTTAACAGATTTCCATCACGATAAATGTACATTATTATACTTCTTTAAACATGTTGAAGATTTCAAGGCGTATGCCAGATTTGTTATGTGTCGTGTCCGACCCAAGGAGGGGGTTGTCCTTCACTTTGCTGTCCCGTTAGATCTTATTAAGGATTACTAAGAGATTTTTAATGCTAACTGGGAGCAACTGGTATTCTGGTCTTAAAGAACAGCTGTTAATATGAAAACATACTTAGTCCCTTCTCGGTTCACTTAGTTCACAGATGCCCCTGTTCTCGTTAGCCGTATTATTCTGAGACGCTTCTGGGGACAGTCAGGCCATCTCCCACTCTGAAGGGGCCTACGTGCATGCTGAAAAGGCGTTACACGATAGTACATGCAAGGCCTGTAATGTGGTAAGCCTGGCCTTGCTGTTCCGGCACAGCTGTTTGAGGATTCTGATAACGTATTTTCGCACAGATAAGAGGGACCTCATTTTTAGCCCTAGCCTTCGTACGATTAACGCTAAAGCTCACCTCCTAATCTAAACTTGTCGCTTCCGCTAATCCATCTCCTTCGGAGACTCGAATGAAGAAGCCTAAAGGCCACTGCATCAAGCCTTTATACTTACTAACGTTACCCTCCCAGCGTTATCCGAACCAGGCAGCTCCGTCCCAATCTCCACGCTAAGATACTTTTTCGCCCTCGTAAGACACACCCTTATGGCAACGCCCAATCCCAGAGCAATATACCTCTCCCAAGCAACAGCATAGCCCCCATTCCTAATAATAGCTATTATTAAATCCACCATCTCCTGCATATCCATCTCCTTTATCTCCGCCCCTAGTACCTACACCTTGCCTCTGCAGGGCTGCGGTAAGGGAATAAGGGACTCCTTAATAAACTCCCGCTAGGAGATCTTAAGTCCCGTACTAAAGAAATACCCCTTTAGTCCTTACACTTTATCATTTATAACTTCTACCGCCTTATTCTCCCCTCTAAGGAGGTGTTTTAATGCATCCCTAAGCGTAATATACACTTTTATAAATTTATTATTCTTTACAAAGCCACTTATATTCTTCCCTAAGCTAATAATAAACGGCCTACTAACGGCTTTAAGCGTATTAAGTAGGTAGGAAAATAGCCCTAACGGGGTATATATCTTACTTAAGGAGTAGCTAAAGATAAAGGTTAAATTAATAATAGCTATATAAAGGGTATTAGTGTTAATAACGCTAACTTAAATGTTAGTAAAGACGTAGGTGATTATAAGGGTAGTTATAAGTTTATATAAGTTTAAAGTGTTGTTTTAGATATAGCTGGGGGTAGTGTTATTTAGGGGATCCCTGGAAATAATGGTGTTAATATATTAAAGGGACGGGGTTAGAAAGAGTAAAGAGGACAGGGGAGGGGAGCGTATTAAATGTAAGTATAACTAGAAGTGTGGATGTAGAACTTATAACTGCTTAGGGATAAAGAGGCTGAGAGGCCTTTAAGGACAGAGGCGAGTCCCGCTTCTTAGAAAGTGTCTAGGCTACAGTCTGTTGAAATTGTTAGCGCTTAGTTATCTGGAAAAGTAAGAAAGGGGTGTGTACTAATAATAATGCTGGCTTCGGCTACCTTTTTCTTAAGCAGGTTAAGGTTAGAAAGAGACTGTACGCTGCTGTTACGGAGCCTAGTGTGACGACCCTGCAGGCCGTCACTTGGGCCGGGGCGGCCCGACGGATTCCCCGCAGAAAAGAACAGTGCAAGACGGCAGTACGTACAGTACTGCGCACTGGGCCAGGGGTGCAAAGACCCGAAGCCCCTACGACCAGTCAACGGTTGCTCAGTCTTGGCAGGCACGCTCATGTATTGAGCACCCGTGGGGCCACTGAGCAGGAGGAGCTTAGTGACAAAGTGCTCAGTTCCCAATTAAGCATAACCTCACTAATTAAGGTACAAAGTACCTCCTGAATAATTAATATAGATAGCCATAGTTATGCCCACAACCACTGTAAGAGACTCTAGTTCCTCACGCTAATATTTAATGATTCATTTATATCCTACTGTTCAGACTCACCTTTGTGCACTATAGTGACAGCGACCTACAGTAACATTAAACCCCCGTCTAAGAGTGCTAGCTTAATAAGCCGTCTTTAGAACGCCCCTTACCTGTTAGTGTCCTGCCATATGTTTTATCTTAACCCGCACCTGTCCTCTTAAGGCCTGTGTCGGGTGCAGGTTGTAATACTTAGGTAAGCTTTATTAAGGTGGGCAGCATCCGCTTCGGAACGGATAAAGGCTTTAATAGGGAGGCCCAGATAAGCTGTAATAATAGCTTTAAAGACTAATACGCTAATGTTACCTGTTAAGCTGATATTATAAAAGTTAACTGTCTGATTTTTTATAAGGGGCTAATAATTTATAAGAGGAGTTAAGCTAGTATAGTTCTAGTTTAATAGGAGAGTTACGATAGCATGATACCTGTTACGATCTAGAGGGGGAGAAGGGAGTTTAAGTGCAATCGGGCATTATATCTACCCTTACTTCCCCTTATTAATCGAAGTTATTATACAGTTAAAGCTGTAATAAGCTACCTTAATTAATAACTTTAATTAATACTAATACATTATAGAAGCAGTGGAATCGGTTCTAAACTCGCTAATTAAGATAGAAAGGGACATTAATTATTAAATTATAGCATTTCAATACATCTTAAAGGCCTTAATAATAAGTAGATTCCCTTTTCTGTTAAGTAACGTATTGCTACTAAGGTTAAAGTGTATACAACATAGCGTAAATGAGATAAGTTCACTTTAGAAGCTGCATTTAGGATTGCTATTATCAGACTTAACAGGTATTATTTACTTAGCACTGACTAGTGTTGCTAGGGGAGCCTGACAAAAGGAAAGAAACAGCATTTTTAGACCCACTTAAGCGACACACAGGACAGGGAATAGCCTCGAACGCGCTTTAGAAAGCGCTCCCACCGTCATCCACGCGCCTTACGCAACACAGTTGCCCGCCGCGACGCGCCAGCTCTTAAAAACCACACAGCTTTCAAGTTAGTAGCTTCTTCCAGTTCTGCCGCAACGATGGACGTAGCTGCACTGCCCCGTTCTGCGAGCGAAATAAGGGATAGCCTTTACTAAGCAATTAACTCTATTAAGGCAGCTGGGAGCTTTGTTACATTTAGGGAAATTAGCAAAATAAGCCTTACCCTAATCTTTATCCCTGATGTGGGCCTAGTTAGCTTTCCCTTACAGGAGTTAATAATACGTGTATTAATTAAGAAGGCGTATTAAGCACCTTATAAAAAGGGGAATAAAACCTTCATCGATATATTAATTTGTAACATTTAGGAATTAGATATAATATAGATTAATCTAAGTGTGACGACCCTACAGGCCGTCACTTAGGCCAGGGCGGCCTGACGAATCCCCCGCAGGAGGAACAGTGCAAAAGGACGAAGTACACTGTCCTGACGCACTAGGCCAGGGGTGTAAAGACCCGAAGCCCTTACGACTAGTAAGAAAGCGCTTAGTGGTCCATAAGGACTGACAACACTAAGTACTGTCCAGTTAGCTGCTTGTGACGACCCTGCAGGCCGTTACTTGGGCCGGGGCGGCCTGACGAATCCCCCGCAGAAGGAACAGTGCGGGAAGACGGTGCACACCGTCCAGGCGCACTGGGCCAGGGGTGTAAAGACCCAAAGCCCCTACGACCAGTAAGGTGCTGCTCGCAGCATACCAAGTGCTCGCATCGCGAGCAGAAGAGACCTTACAAGCAGAGCGCTCACGCGGTGCAAAGTGCTCGCACCACAAACACTTGCGACACTATAAGCAAGGTACGAAGTACCTTCCAGCTAGTTAGTATAGATAGCTATGGTTATGCCCACAACCACCGTGAGGGACTTTAATTCCTCACACTAGTATTCAATTGTTCATTTATATCCTACTGTTCAGATTCACCTTTATACATTATAATGACAGCAACCTACAGTAACATTAAACCCCCATCTAAGAGTGCTAGCTTAACAAGCCGTCTTCGGAACGCCCCTTACCTGTTGGCGTCCTGCCATACGTTCTGTCTTAACCCACGCCAGTCCTCTCGAGGCCTGTGTCGGGTGCAGGTTGTAATACTACTTGGCCGCAACTGCGTGGTGCACCACTAAGTATAACACACTAAACACGGTACGAAGTACCTCCTAGTCAGTTAGTATAGATAGTTATAGTTATGCCCATAACTACCGTAAGGGACTCTAGTTCCTCACGCTAGTATTTAATTGTTCATTTATATCCTACTGTTCAGACTCACCTTTATGTATTATAATAACAGCAACCTACAGTGACATTAAACCCCCGTCTAGGAGTGCTAGCTTAACAAGCCGTCTTCGGAACACCCCTTACCTGTTAGCGTCCTGCTATACGTTCTGTCTTAACCTGCGCCAGTCCTCTTAAGGCCTATATCGGGTGCAGGTTGTAATACTAGGCCTTTAGTAAGTACCTGTAATTAACAATATATGTAAATAAGTTACTTAGCAGTTAAGCATTACAGCTCTAGTAATTATTAAGCTGTATAAAATACTTATTTATAAGAAAGGCACCTTATTTAAAGCTTATATTAAATAAGTACTTAAGTAATTATAGCCTTTTTATTCTTACACTAATACGTATTATAGTATTAAGAAGATCTTTAGCATATTTAACACTTTTATTATCTGCCTTCCTTTAAAATATTAAGGTGGTAACTTTATATTAAAACACTATGGTATAACTGCGGTTTTTAAAACTTTAAAGATATAATTATTTATATTCTGTTAATATTTAAATATTATCTATAAGGTCTTACTTGTAAATTCTAGCATCTATTAAGTATTAATATATAATTATACTATTATTAATCCTCTTATTTAACCCTTTACCACTTTTAACGCCTTAAGGTATATAATTAAATCATTTTTATTATCTTATATAACATACGTATATTAAGGTAAATGTATTACTTTATATATTTAAAGGTGTTAATCTTAACTAGATACGCTGTCTGAAAGACGTTTATAACAGTTAAGATGTTTCGTTATTTTTAAGTGTGTTAGAAAAGGAAGAATATAGGAGTTATGTAAAGTTATATAATGATTACAACGACTTATACGGAAGAAGAGGGTAGTATTCTGTTGCACAGTAGGGTTCCACAAGCCTGTAGTACAGGCCTGTTGCTCAGAGGAAGTAGAGCGATACTGTTCCAAACCGACTACAGCGCTTCCAGCGCTGTAGGAAGCAAAAGAAGGCCTAAGGTACAGAGGCAGTGCCTCTGTATATGACTGAATGAGTGGTGTGAATTGCTTGCTTATAGAAGGCTAGATACAGGAGAGGAGAGGGCCTTTGTAGGCTGTAGTCGGCTTCCAGAGCCTTCTATCTACTATACAGAATTGGAATAGTGGCCGTAGGCTACGTAAGTGCTTGTATGACTCACTGGCGGAATTCAGGGGGTGAAACCCCCTGATTCCAAGGGGTTCTAGAGGGTTCGGCGTAGTGCGCAGACCCAGTGGACCCACTGGAGCTAGAAACTAACATATTCCTTTAACGATAAGGAAGGTGATAAGGATAAAGATAAAGAAGATGATAAGGATAAGGGCAGTGGTGATAATAATAATAACTAGTATGCGTTTAAAGATATTATTAAGACAGACGTTTCTATTAAGAAGCTTGTCATTATTAATAGACATATTGTGTAGACTAACCTGAAAATCAGTATGGAAGAACTTAAAGAGAAGCTAATTTAGAATTATAACAACCTGTTTAAGATAGTGGAACGTAAGGAGATAAATTACTTTAGTTTTATAGGAAATAAGGTACGTACTTTAATAATGACTTTTAGGCTAAGCTGATTATTTAATGTGTTAAAGGGGTTTCTGTAATCTATTAGTATAGAATAACGGTTTATTTTCCCCCTTTCCTTCTTTTAATTGAAAGTATATGCTTACTGTCTTTTAAACTATTTAGTTTACTATTATTATTCTGAATAACTTAATTAACCAGTTTCTTATAAAAGGGATTAAAAGCACTTAAGTAGAAGAGCTTTCATTAAAATTCTTAACTAAGTGCTAAACTTAAAAACACTTAATTACGGAATAAAGATAGTCTAACAGCTTGCTAACTGTACTTAGTTACTAGTAAAGGATAGGTTGGATAATCCCTTTTACTATTACAAGTCAAATTTTAACTTTAAAGTTAATCTGGGCCCTTCTATGTCGCCGCCTGCGCAATCCGCTTCGGAAACGGCTGATATGCAATTGACGCTACAAGCTCCGGCACATCCAACACCGATCCCAACACATTCCTCCAATGCTTATGAAAACCACCCATTACCACTTCATGACTCCCGTCGCTAGGAAGTGGCACTGTCTTAGTCCCAATTTATAACGTAATTTTTAAAGACTCTCTTAGTGCATTAGGAATAAAACTGCCAGGAGCGAAAGTGAGGAATGGAGCGCCCCGTAACGTAGCAAAGGGCTGTCGCGTAATGACGAACGAAGTAACGCTAGCAATTTTAGTAATAATGTAACTAGAATATATAAGTACCTTATACCTCTTTTTTCATTATCTTTCCTTTTAATTATAAAGAGTAGAGATGTTAAGGTTACAGTCTGTCTACTTCTCTTAATTTAAGTTTACTACTGTTCTTAATATAAGTATTACAACCTGCACCTAACACAGGCCTCGAAAGGACTAGTGTGGGTTAAGACAGAACGTATGGCAGGACGCTAACAGGTAGGGGGCGTTCCGAAGACGGCTTGTTAAGCTAGCACTCTTAGACGGGGGGTTTAATGTTACTGTAGGTCGTTATTGCTATAATGTATAGAGGTGAGTCTGAACAGTAGGACATAAATGAACAATTAAATATTAGCGTGAGGAATTAGAGTCCCTTACAGTGGTTATAGGCATAACTATAGCTATCTATACTAATTAACTAAAAGGTATTTCGTATCTTACTTATAGTGTCGTAAGTACTCGTTACGTAAGCACTCTGCACCGCGTGAGCGTTCTGTTTGTAAGGTTTCTCTTACTTGCAATACGAGCACTTAGCATGCTATAAGCAGCACCTTATTAGTTGTAAGGGCTTTGGGTCTTTACACCCCTGGCCTAGTGCGTCTAGACAGTATACACTGTCTTTCCGCACTGTTCCTTCTACGGGGGATTTATTAGGCCGCTCTAGCCTAAGTGACAGCCTATAAGGTTATCACACGATTCCCCCTTTTTAACGTTCTTTTCTTATAAAGAACTTAAAAGGTAAGCTTCTCCTTTTATTATTTCACCATATAATAAGTATCTAACTCCTGGGTTTTAAAATGGGAATAGGGTAAAAGCACTAACTGCTGTTTAAACCTTACAGCCTACACACACACGTTTAGTAGCGAAATGTCCCCTTATTCTTTTTGTAAGTCTACTAACCCTCCACTCGTTTATTAGGTTTTGAACCAGTCTGACAGTTATAACCACTATTTAGAGAGGTATCGGCCTTCCCAGTGTAACGCTTTTAGTGTTAATAAAGCGAAGTTAAAGGCTCTTCTTATTAAAAAGCAGAACCTTAACTTATAAGTTAAATCTGTTACTTAACAGCTCTATAAAGCCATTACTAAGCTTTAAAAGGCATTAGTATACCTAACACACCTTTATAAGCAGCGGTCTTACCTTAAAGATTAGGTTACGAAAGCGTTTAGTTATAAAGTGGAGTTATTAAAGTTCTAGGAGAGTAAGGAGGCTAAGTTAGACACTCCTCTTAAAAACGTAGAGTCTTTTAATTAAGGGAACTTTTTAACAGGATCTTTATAATAAGTAGTCGCTTTATGACTAGGTTTATAACTTCCTTTACCGGGGGCTTGTAGGTATAAGTCCTATAAGGGTCTTTTGTTTTTTTTCTTTTTATTAACTTCTTTCTTTAATAACACTTCGTTTTTTATGTGGGGCTTGTTGGGAGCTTTAGAGATCCTTCCTCCTTACTAGGTTTAAGGTTTTTATAACCCTGGTTAAGGTTTTAATAAATATCTTTCCGTACTTATTAAAGAGTTTCCTACTACTTTTTAAGCTTTAAGTCTTATAATGGTTTTACTTTTTAATATAATAATTTAAATATCAGATCTTATCTTATTTCTAGTTCTTATTATTAGTTTTAATTAGTCTGGATTCTTTTAGTAGAACTCTGTAATTAGGTTTAAGTACTTAAGGTTTTTAACTAGCTTTTATAAGTTACTTTTAGGATTATAATCTAATTACTTAATAAGATATTTAAATATGTTTTTTCCTTTCCGTAAATCCACGACTTCCTTAACGTTATACTTGTCCTTATTAACGTCGACCTTAATCTTCTTTTCTAGAAGAACTCCCTTTAAGGTAGGTTTTAAAAGTAAGATATAAAAAACCTTAGTCCGCACCTTTATATTAGTAGGTAAGTCTAATTCGTAATTAAAGGTAGTAACCTTTTTCTTAATTTAGAATAGTCTGTACCTTTTAAAGTTAAGTTTCTTATTAGGTTATTTCGAACGTAGGTTTTGTGAAAAAAGGTAGATATAGTCCCCCTCTTAAAGAGTCGGTCCCTTAACTTATTTACTGTTATAATAAAGTCTTTTTTTAAGTACTAATTACTTAATTTAGTGTTTATTAGTAAACTTCTTTATTTGTTTGCGTATAAATTTAAGTTCAGCTTATAAGTGGTTATGTAACTCTTATATCTAGTTTGTATAGATTATAGCTTAGGGGGTACTGGTAGGCGGGCCTTAATAGAGCTTAGGCTCCTTACTGTAATTGGTGAAGAATAGTAATATACCTGTTAACTTAACTAGCGTTGTGTTATAAGCTATTTATACTGTTAGTAACAGCTTAAGCTAATTATCTTATTTAAAGTTAATGTAAATTTAGAGATATATTATAAGTATTTAGTTAACTTACTCTGTTTAGCTATCCGTCTGTAAGTGGAATACTGTTAAAAGCTTACTTTTCACACTTATTCTTTACATTAGTCTTTATTAGAACTTTGATATAATTAGTTTATTTTAATCTGTGACGATATTATCTAGTTAAAGGTGTTATGAAATTACTTTTTTTTCAAAGATATAAGTAAGTTACTCCGCTATTATATTTTTTAAGGTTAGTAAGAAGTAAGCCTACTTTGTTAACCTATTAACCATTACGAGGATCTAGTTATAAGTAACTCCTGTAGTAAGGTCCTTAGACTTTAAAATCCTAATAATAAAGTTAAGTAAGATTAAACTTTATAACACTTATAATATAGGGAGTGGTTTAAGGAGCCTATAAGGCTTATGATGTCGGTTCTGCTTTTTATAGCAGATATCGCAGTTATTAATTACCTTCTTAACTAGTTTCTTTATTCCCGGGAAGGTATACGCTTATTAGGCCTGTATTAGGGTCTTAGCTTAGCTTATATATCTTTTAAGTTGAGATTTATAGACTTGCTAGACGTACTCTTTCTGTTTATCCAGGTTATAAATATACGGTTTCTCTTAATATTAAAACCTTGCTTCTAGTTTAGGTGTGCTGTTTACGCCTTCTAGTAGCTATTCCATCTAATAACTAGTTTTATCGTAGTTTAGATACGTTAGGCACTCTTTATTACAGTCTTACACGTGCCCTAAGAAGTCTTTTAAGGGGTATTTATACTTATAAGCTCCTCCCATTAACCTTCTTACTTAAAAGTCCTGTTATTACTAATAGATATTATACTCTGTTTATAAGTTTATATAAATATTAATAGTTTGTTCTAGTGTTTAGTTATTTAATACTTATAGTGTATGTTTTAATGTGCTGTTCCTAGCTTTGTTAAATATGGTAATAGGGATTAGGACTAGATTAGTATCCTTATGGTCCTGTCTTTAGCTAAGAGTATTAGCTTACCTATTATCTTTTCCTTTAATGTAATGGATTTAAAAATAAAATGGGGTTATTAACTTTACTTACCGTATTTGCTATGGACTGAGTTCTTTCATTAGGAAGTATTAGAGGTTATTATAGTTAGAAAAGACCTAGACTGGTTCTTCTATACTGCTTAAGTACAGTACTTACTTAGTAAAGTACTGAATAATCGTTATTAGTTTTTTATTATAAATTAAGTATTGTAAGGCTAGGCTGTAGATCCCTTTCGATAAGAAGGTAACTAAGTGGCGTTTCCTATCGTCCTGGACTTAACTGAGTTCTTTACTAATTATGAACTTTAAGGAGTCTATTTTAACTTGGAAAGGCTTTAAGAAATTAAAGAGGGCTAGGATTAGTGTTGTGATAAAGGCATGCTTAAGGTCTTTAAATGCCTTTTATTATCTTTCAGTCTACTTAAATGGCTTTCCCTTACCTGTAAGTTTGTGGAGTGGTCTTGTAATCTTTATAAAGTACTTAATAAAACAGCGATAAAAGTTTGTAAAACCGATAAAAGCTTGTAACTCTTTTTAGTTCTTTAGAGTAGGTTAGTCCCTAACTGCCTCTATCTTCTCCAGTTACATTTTAAGCTTTCCAGGGGTTACTCTAAACTTTAAATAGTTCAGTTCCTGAACGTGGAAGTGGCTCTTTTCCAAGTTTACTGTCAGCTTCGCTTTTTTAAGAGTTATTAAAACTTATTATATATGTTTTTAATATTTTTTTAAAGTTTCAGAATAGATTAGAACGTCGTTTAAATATATAAAGATAAACTTATTAAGGAAGGGGTGGAGAACACTGTTAATAAGGCCTTAGAAAGTTACGGGGGCATTTGTTAATCTTATCGGTATGACATAGTACTAGTAATACCCATTATAAGTCTGAAAAGCTGTCTTATGTTTATCCTCCTCCTTTATTTTAATATGGTTAAATCTTATAAGGAAATTAAGGCTGGAGAACCAGTTTACTTTAGTAATCCGCTTTTATATTTCTGTAATAAGTAGTAATAGGTAATAATTCTTAATTATATCCTTATTTAACGTTTGGTAATTAATAACTATACGTAACTTACTGTCTTCCTTCCTTAAGATGAACAGTATTAAGTACCCTGCTGGGAACTGGGACTTTACGATAAACCCGTTTTTTAAGTTCTTATTAATATACTCCTGTAAGGCTTTAGCTTATTAGGGGTTTAAGTGGTAAGGTTAAAAGCTGTGGAGCTTTACTCCTAGTTTCAGTTTAATTTTATAGTCCTATAATTTATAGTTTAGTAATTGTAGTATCTTTTTTTAAAATAAAGTAAACTTCCTGTATTTAGTAAGTACTTTAAATAAGTTAACTTCTTCACTTATTTATAAGTTAGCTTCTTATTTCTTTCTACCTTTTAAATTGTCATTTAGGTAATGTAGTAAACCTTTTAGTCTTTTAACTGTCTTAGTAAACCTAACTTAAACTGTGCTTAGTTTTAAGGGTTTAGTGTACTTTTAAGTGCTTTATATATCTTTAAAACGGTTTAGTATCTTCTTAACTTTTTCTAAATAGTAATTACAGTTAGGGGACTTACCGAAGGTAAGGTAGCTACTCCTTTAGTTAATTATAAGGTTATACTTTTCCAGTTAGGGTAGACTTAAGATTATATTATACCCTGTTACTAATGTAATATTAAAGTCTACTTATTATTTATCTCTATCCACTTTAATTAAGAGTAATAAGTAATAAGTAACTTTACTGTTATTATACTAGTATAAGCCTCCTTCTCTATTTTAAATAAGAATAGCCTCTTTATACTCTTCATTAAGGAGTTTCCTTCAGTTAACTAATAAGGGGTGTATTAGGTTAAAAGCACTCCCGCTATTAATTACTGCTTTTACCCTGAATAACCTCCCTCTTCTATCTGTTATATTAACACTAACGGAATAATACTTATACTCTTTTGTTATCTGAGTTATAATAATTATCTATCCTTAAGGTCTTATTCAGCCTAACCTTTAAGTGCCTCTTCTTCTTCTTAGGGTTTTTGCTAACTAGCAAACTACTGGTTTCCGGCCTTTTTAAAGGGCCTGTAACCTTTTCCCAATTCCTTTTAGAAAAATAAGTAGCTTTAGTAAACCTAACGATTAACCTTTCTTAAGTTCTTACGCTGTAACGTCTAGTTAACTTTAAACGGTATGATATTCTTAAAGTCTTTAATAAGTTAATAATATACTCTGTAAGCTTAAATTACAGTAATGTCCTTTTACTCTTAGATCTGTTAGTAATCTTCCCACTTCTGCTATTCCCTAGCTTTTCCGTTAAGATGTAATAAGTACGTTATAATTAGGCAGTTATTAAGTACTCCTCCTCACTAATACATTACAGGAGCTTAATTAACTACTGTAACCTTCCGTTTATTATTAGACTCTCTTATTAGGAAGTAGGAAACTTAGTAATAAGCTAGTTCTAATTCTATTCTTATAATAGCGTAATCCCATTTCCGTACGCTAAGGAAATAGTTATAAAGGGCTTTAAGTCTATAATACCAGTTAAAAACGCAGTTATTATATACGTAATTAATCTACAGTATATCTCTGTAATTAAGGTAGTCGATATTAACTGTAAGTGTTACAGTTATGGAGTACGGAATAGGGGAAGTGGCACCTTATTTTTTCTCTTCTTCTATTTACCTTTATATACGTTATCTCTTCTAAACCTTTTCTTAGAACTTAGGTAACAGTAACTTAACTTATTCTTCCACAAAGTAGTCTTCCTTAACGAGTTAATATTTAAGTTAATTAGCGAAGCGAACTTTATTATGGAGTTTTAACCTAATTTCCACTACTTTATCTTTAAACGTCACAGTAAAGCCTTTAACTTATAAGTCCTTTATTTCGTTTACTAACTTTTAATGTTTCTCCTTTAGCTTTTAAACCCTTTATTAATATACTTACTTTATACCTTCTTAGGGAACTTTTAAAGTACTGGTCTAAGGTACGTTAGCTTTAGTGTAAGGCAGTTACCTAAGCTATCCTTCTTTTAAGGAGGTAAGGGTGTTAATTTACTTAATGTGCTTAAAATGTTTAAGAGTCTTAAGGGGTACTGTTAAGAAGAACTTCCGTTTCTTTAATTTAATTCTCTTAACTTATTCTCTTTCTCCTTTTAAGGCTTACTTTACCGTTTAGGTAGCTTAGAGGGCTAGTCCTTTAACTCCTTCTACTATTCTAGTAAGGTTTAAGTCAGGGTCTTTCTTAGACTTCCTTAGTTCCTAAGCTTATAAGGTGAGGTTTTTAAGGCTTATAATAGCTAACTGAAACATCTCTTCTTAAAGTTAGTCTTCTGTAACTTACACCTTTAGTAATTTTAAGTTTCCACCTTAGAGTCGGTCTTCTGTAACTTACACCTTTATAGTTAACTCTTTTAAGACACTTTTAAGGATTAGATACACTATATTTTAAGGTTCTTCTTTTTCTTCCTTATCTCCCATGTTACACTTGTCTATTTAGGTGCAGTCTTCTTCATTTCCTACCATCTTAATATAGACATTTCCTAAATTAAACTTAACGTACTTCTCTCCTTTTAAGACGGGCTTTTAACTAACTTACTTTAATAACAGGCATTACTATACTATATAGCCTTTCTTACTGCAGTTAAAGCATTAGACCTAAGATAGGTCCTTTAACTGCTTCTACTGCTACTGCCGTTAAGGCTTATTATAGTTAAGTCAGTTTTAACAGTTTATTATACTAATATCCATTAGTTTAGGGTAGTAACCTGTTACGGTCGATTAATTTCCCTTCTTTAATTTACTTAACTAGTAAGGAGTCTGTTCTTTTTAAAAGTTCTTTTAATAATAGTGATTATAATACTAATTATTGGCTTTAATAGCTATCTTGACCAGTTCTTATAAACAGTCTGGTTAATCTTCTTAGTAAAGATCTTTAGTAACGTGTTCCTTTAAGCTGTTTTAAAACAGTATTATTAAGGCTTCTTAGTTAAGTTTAGTCTTTACTATTTCCAGTTTAAAGCGTATAGAGAATTTAAAGACTGAAGACGTTTACCTTAAGGCTATAAGGTATTACTCTACTTATTTAAAGGTGTCTAGTTCTTTAAACTTAATCTAGAGTTAATTGATAAACACGTTAAAGTCGTTAAAAAAAGCTTAAGTCTTGGGAGCCTCTTTACGCGCTTTATTTATAAAGAGGTTATTAATCGTTTTTATATAAGGTTTGTATTAGTAAGCAGTTATTCCGTTTAGTAAGGCTTTAGCGAACTTAACCTTTCCTTCTTTTTCGAAGAACTGCTTATTATAGTAAGTAACATAACTTTAGAGCTGGGCTATTTAGGACTTTAGCTGTGTAGAGTCTCCCTTAAAGTGTGATGGTAAGGAGAGTTTTACCTATTTCTTCTATAAGCCTTTAAGGTCGTTATTCTTTAGCTTAATAGCGTTAAGTTAGGCTTAGAGTTTTTTAATAAGACTAATATAGCTTTTAGTATCTCTAGGGAAGGTTTTGTTAAGTTCCTTAACTAGTCCCTGCTAATTAAAGTTTAAGTTTTTAAGGCGTGTAGTTAACTCGTTAATAGTAAGGAGTTGAGGCTAAGCTTATACCTCCTCGATCTCCTTACCTTTTCTAGAGGTTGATATATTAGTAAGAGGAAGGTAATATCTAGGAGTTTAATAAATAGTGTTTAGAACTTTAACGCTAATATCGTATTATAACCTATACCTAATACAGGCTTTAAAAAGATTAGCGCGGGTTAAGACAGAACGTATAGTAAGACGTTAACAGGTAAAGGGCGTTCTGAAGACGGCTTGTTAAGCTAGCACTCTTAGATAGGGGGTTTAATGTTACTGTAAGTTGTTATCGTTATAATGTATAAAGGTAAGTTTGAACAGTAAGATATAAATGAATAATTAAATATTAGCGTGAGGAATTAAAGTCCCTTATAGTGGTTATAGGTATAACTATAGCTATCTATACTAACTAACTGGGAGGTACTTTGTACCTTGCTTGTAGTGTTGTAAGTGCTTGTTGCGCGAGCACTCTACACTGCGTAAACGTTCTGCTCGTAAGGTTTCTCCTGCTCGCGATGTAAGCACTCGGCATGCTGTAAGCAGCACCTTATTGGTCGTAGGGGCTTCGGGTCTTTGCACCCCTGGCCCAGTGCGTCTGGACGGTGTGCACTGTCTTTCCGCACTGTTCCTTTTACGGGGGATTTGTCAGGCCGCTCCGGCCCAAGTGACGGCCTGTAGGGTCGTCACAATAAGCTCCAGCTAATCTTTTACCTATATAGTTTTTATTAAACTATTATTTATTAAAGTGGTATATATAGTTATACCCTGTTATTATTTCACTTATTTAACTTCTTTTTATTAATGTTATATAAAGGCTTTATAATCCCTATATATTTAAGCTATTACTTAACTTTTATTATCTATCAGTTTATGTAGATATTAAGTAGTGTGATTTAAATTTCTAATTTTAAATTCCTTATTAGAGTTACTTTATACACTTTAAGTATAACTTATAAGTATTATATTTAAATAGTTTCCAGCTTTTTAACTATCCCTTTTACTAGTCCTATTAACTTTATTAACGTATATTATACGTTTACTTTATAGGTGAGGATGCTTTTAATAACTTTAATGTAAATTTTTTAAGCGTAGATAGCCTATACTCCCTACGTTTTCCTTATAAGTTAGGTTAATATAAGGGTTTAAGTTTCCATTTTTCTAATAATCCTTTTTTAGTAAGCTTTTTAATTAAACTTTCTATTAAGCCAGACTTTTAAAAACTTAGCTAACTTTATTAGTGCTGATCTTACGTGGTCTTCTCTTAAAATCTTTACTTTTTTAGTTTATAAGAGCTTTATTTATAAGAAGTAAATAAGCTTACTTTTCTATAAGTTAAATATTATCCTCTTTTCCTTTACTTATTCCTTACAGATCTTATATATGGCTTTGAAGATCTTACAGTACGTTAATATATTATATATAAAAGCCTAAAGGTTTATCCTGTCCGGAGGACAATTTGTTGTAAGGGTTGTCTAAAAAAAAATTTATATGGGAAATTCAGCCAAAACTGATAAAGAAAATAATCCTGTACCGGGACTGGTCAGAATCCTTATCAAAAGTGGGTCTGCTCGAGCCCCTCCCGCTCGGGCCCCTACTCGGGCCCCAAATCACGTGATGCAATATGTTTTCAGATACGTCACGTGACCAGGGGTCCAAATCTGAATTCAGTTCAGGGTTAGGGTTACGGCTCAGGAATTATTAGCGTTTAAAAAAATTAAACAAATGGGTATGCAGAAATAATAACAAGGCTAAATCTAATCAAATAAAGTATTTTTATACGTAGTTTTTTATGAGGAATTCAGAACTGGAATTGTGTTTACTATAAAGCTTATAATAAGAAAGATATTACTGCTTAAAGCCTAATGATAATAATTATTTAAATAATAACCTATTAATAAGTTATGTAATAAGTAGTATTACTTAAGCTTATTATGTTGTTTATTACGTAAAATCCAGAACTGAAATCTGTTTTACCATATTACTTAAAGTGAGAAAGATATTAGTAAATAAAGTTAGATAGTAATATTTATTATAATAATAATCTGTTAATAAGATGCATAATACAAAGTAATGATTGTGTTTCCTCTACAGTTCATTACGTAGAATCTAGAACTGAAACTTTTTTTATATATAGCTTATAATAATAAAGACATTACTGTTTAAACTTAAATAATAATTATACTATTAACGTAAACTTAAATATCTCTCTAGTTTTAATAGTTATTCCAAATCGGGCTTTAGATTAAGAATTATAGTTAAAATCTACGTATGATACTACCTTATTCTATATTATAAACTAAAATAATACTTGTGAAAGTCATGGTTTTTTCACTTTAAACTTGAATATCTCCTTTTACTGAACCCTAACCCTGAAAGTAGAGTGAAAATCGGATTCTGCATCACGTGATGCATATTAAAACGTATCATTTGATTTTATAAGCTTATAATTAAAAATTATTAAATTATTACTCTAATTCACTTAGTTAAGTTAAAAAAAACCTTCTGTTTTTCTCAGATAGTGTTAGTTTCTAGCCCCAGTGGGTCCACTGGGTCGGCGCACTGCGCCGAACCCTTTAGAACCCCTTGGACTCAGGGGGTTTCACACCCTGAATTCCACCAGTGAGTCATACAAGCACTTACGTGGCCTACGGCCACTATTCCAATTCTGTGTAGTAGATAGAAGGCTCTGGAAGTCGACCACAGCCTACAAAGGCCCTCTCCTCTCCTGTATCTAGCCTTCTACAAGCAAGCAATTCTACTCCATTCCAGTCATTGTACAAGGCACTGCCTTTTGGATCCTCTTGTTTCCAGCGTTAATATTCGCTGCAACACCCTTATTTACAGTGGCACTGCCCTGTAATTCAGGCCTTCGTTTGCTTCCTAAAGTGCCATAGGCACTGTAGTACAGCTTGGACCAGTACTGCACTTCTTCCTCTGAGTCACAGCCGCTGTACTACAGCCCTATGGGTTCCTGAAGTTTAACAGATAGAAATAGAAATAGTATAGTGGTAAATAGCATAATATAAATTAAAGAAGTTTCCAGTTCGAATTGCATTTGTGAAAGTGAAAAAAGAACTGTAAATTGTAAATTGTAGAATAAATCCTATAAACCCTGTAGAATAAATTCTTTAAACCCTATAGCATAAAGCCTGTACACCCTGTAGAATAGAGCTTATAAGCCTTATAAAATAAAGTCTTTAAAAGATAAGATTTATTTTTAATTATTATTCTTTTTATTATTTCTTTAAACTTTATAAAACAAAGTATGTAAGTCTTAAAAATTAAAGCTTATAAACTTTATGAAATAAGATTAATAAAAAGTAAGATTTGTTTATAAAGATTACTTTTCTTAACCTTAATTATTATTCTTTTTAATATTTCTTTACCTTTTTAAACGGATATATTAGCCTCTAGACAGGTTTCTGTCGCTTTGTTTGCTATACTTATTAAAATAAGCTTAATACCCCACGCCAAAATTGCTAGGCGCGAAAGTCAGGAATGGAGCGCCCCGTAGCGTAGCGAAGAGCCGTCGCGTAATGACGAACGAAGCGATGCCAGCAATTTTATATTTATAACTAAAAGTGTGATATTTTTAAAAATAATATCATTATTACGGCACTAGTTGGCTATAAACTGTTTCTAATATATTATAACGGTTCCTTACACTAAATCTAGGTTATTTTCTATACTGTTAATACTAAATGTAATATCTTTTATAAGTCCTTTAGAGATTTAAGGTTATAATTATTAATACTGGGGTAGTCCTCTATATATTTAAATGGATATTAAAAGCAGATATCTTTTACAGATTTATATATCTTACTAGTTTTAAAGATTAATTATATAGTGATAATCTCTTAATACTTTATCCGTTAGCTTTTTATCGACTTAGGAGCCGTTTATCCCCTTTATGTAATTCTCTAAGCCCTTCTGTTTTCCTTGATGAAAGAACTCCTTAAGGCTCTTCTTTCTTGGTATCGTGAAAGCGAGTATAGTATAAGGTTATTAAAACGGAGATTAAAAAAGGGAATGCGATATAGAAAAGTAAGGAAGAAGGGAGATACGACCAGTATAATGTGAGGAGTAATAACACGGGAATAAGAAGGTGAAAGTTATGCAATAAGTAGTAAGACTAGTCGATCTGCCTTCTTATAATCAGGAGAACAGCAGTTATGTGATAAATAGTAGGACGGGTTAATGGTTAGGAGACTACTAGTTATATAGTAGGTAATAGGGTAGTCTAGCTGCCTTTTTATAGCTAGGGGCAGTTGTGCGGTAAGTAGGCATAACTATTATAACGTAAAGTCTTAAAACGGAGAATGAAAACGTTAGCCTTAAACCCATTTCTTGCCTGCATTTTAAAGGCTGCGTTTGTTTTGTTAGAATAGGTGGTCCTATATCTGTGACTTCCTATCTTAGTACCTTTTTGTGGAGGTGGCTTAAAATCGGTCCCTATGTCACGTAAACTTACCAATTTTCATAGCAGGGTGAGCAATGGTGAGCCGAAGCTGAGCCGGAGGTGAAGTGAGCCTGATTTTGGGCTAACCATTTTTAGGCGGGGCCCACTTATTTTCCGTAGCAGACTACCTCTATAGTCACCCCCCACAACATTTTCTGACCAAGTCCGGATTAGACGCAGAGCCTGAGCCGAGGGTGAGGTGAAGTGAGCACCTCCATGAGCCGAGGTGAGTTCAGGAAAGCGATCTTAAGGGCCCGGCTATAGTTACCAGAATATAAAATAGGATGTGAGTTGCGTACCTAATTTTGGAACACCGGTCCACCGCCAAGTACTACCGTTTCCTTCCCCCATACAAACAACTACTGTTAACAGACCTACTAAAACTACTGTTAGTTCTTAGAGCGTAACTCCAATGTACCCGAGTTAAGTTTTAGTTCTCTAGTAAACAGCCTACTACAGATATAACGATCACCAAAACTATGTTGTAGAAACGAAGTATCGGAAATAGCAGTATATGGAGGTGGAAAGTGGAAGCATAACGGCACGCAAAAGAAGAGGGCCAGGGACAGCGTAGCAGGTTGACCGTCAGTCACCTCAACGTTAATTACCATTTCGCTCCTCAGTAATGGCACAAATACCACAAGAAGCAGCTGTCTAACCCGGGGTATAGGATTATCTCGGCAGGACTCGGTCATAGGTCGAATGCATGAATCCAACGAGATTGCTGCTGATAGAACAGGTGCTGCAGGAGAGACTATCCAGGCCAAGATGGCAGACGACGGCTGTGCTCTCCTTTACAGTGTCATGATGATACAGCGGCGCGGCGAATTGGCGTACCGTGTGCAGATGGCTGAGCGCCATATCGATGCCAGGGAGTAGCATGAAGGCGACGCCGCTCAGAGGGAGTGCATCAGACTTAGCTAGAGTGACATCTAAGGCATACAAACGCCTTTCCCTGACTTGTTGCAAGCACAGAGTGTCTCAAGACCATGGAGTCACCATCAGTCATGCCGAGATCCGTGTGGGTCTCGAACATCACGGTGCCTTGAAGACTGAGACTAGCTCGCAATGGGGAAGACGCTACCAAAGATCCGGAAGGTGACAGGCCTGTCGGTTAGTGCGGGCGGAAAAGCTTGGCTACGTCTGGATCGATACGTGTTGCATCGATAAGAAGAGTGGTGCCGAGTTGTCGGAGGCCATCAACTCCATGTCCCGCCGGTACCGTGATGCCACCTATATACTGGTATATCAAATGCCATCTGAGTTTTGGTATGTGTGGAACGTTTCACTGAGGGTACGGAGCTCATGGGGGCAGCGGAAGTGCAGTTGGAAAGTGACTTGATTAGGTAGAAAGGGGGGGAGCGAAGCTCCCAGACTAAATACAAAAGAAAGCTCTCTGTGTGTGAGGAGAGCACATGACCAAAGGCTCCTGCGCTCCAGCCTAGCCTGGAGCGGTAAGGCGCTTGCGCGCCTGAGCGCCAAGAACTGCCGCTGCAGTTCGACAGTATGCGTTCTGAGTTTTGGTACCAGAATACTACGTACTATCTTAGGAATTGGACTAGGATGTCGTGTGCTATCCCAAAGCATGTACCAGTATATGCCAGAAACGTGGACACGGCGGGGCACCGAAAGGAAACTTTAGCCTTTCCCAATAACACAGTCAAAGAAAGTCATCAGCTGGACAACCAAGCTCTCAATCCACCGGCGCACCACAGCCAGCGTGATCCTTTTTCTCCGAAACATGTCCTTTCTCCGAAACATGTCCTCACCCTCCCACAACCCATCCCCGCGTCCGCTTTCCGCCCGGCGTTCAATTCACTGCTCTGCGCCGACGGCTCGCAGCCGAATTTATGCTAGCGCACGGTTACTCCTTATAAATCAAAACTCCAAAGTCTTTTTCAAGGCTGCAACTACTCCTACCAAAGTATATTCGATACGAACGGTACACTTATGGTTCGGATTGAGTAGTACTCTCCATTGTGACTGTCAACATCATGGCCTTCTGCCCCGCCTCCATCATCTCTGCAAGACGGTCACCAATATCGTCCATGCCGCCTTCCGCCTGATCGATCACATCCGCGGTCCAATGTTCTAGGGATGCCACTGAGGATTCCTGCCCTGACTGGAAGCGTTGCATCCTCTGCTGTCTTAGCAACTCCATCCGCTGCACGATGGTCGCCATGGTTGTCGCGTCATACAGGCCCTCTCTTCTGTGCGATGCTATAAGAAGCTCGATGGCTCGTCTACACAAAGACATATCGGCACACTTGATGGCGAGCAGCGCGAGCGGCGCGACGATGCCTGTCTCGGACGAAAGGGTGCGGCGGCTAGCCGCGTCGCCATTGTTATGGAGACGCACAACGCTTTCCGCCAGCCGGATGATCTCCTCGGCCGCTGGGTTTGGCACAGCGCCAAAAACACTGTCGTCGTCGGGCATCCTTGAGGCGAGCAGCATCTTCGCTACGTTATGCTGGACGAGCAGCGTGTGGAAGCTGCAGAGAAACCCGCCGTCGGCTGACGGAGAACTCTCCCCCAGCCTGGAGATACTCTGTCTCCACGCGTCGAGCTCGTTGAGCAGCAGCTTCTTCTCTTGAAGGACAGGGTCAGGAATTCCGGTGTCTTGCAGGCCCGAATCGGCCGCCAAGTTCTCCAGCAGGAAACGAAGCAGCCAGTTCTGCAGCCTCACCAGCTCGCGCTGTGCGTCGTGGAGCCCGGAGAATGTTTGTGCTGGGTATCTACGCAGGCCGAGAACTCTTTGGTCCGCAGAGACGAGCGGCAGCGCTGGAACGCGTGAGTCGTCAAAGAAGCTCGCTTGCATGTCAAGCCTGGCGAGGACGTCCGAGATTTCGCCCAAGCAGCCGTCTCGGTTGGCGTGCTTGCTGTGGTGGGCGGCCCACAAAGACAGTCCGCTGCCAAGGTGTCTCATAGCAGCCTGGCTGTTGCCGAGGGCGCTTTCGAAGCCGTAGAACAGCACACAGCAGATGAGCGCACCGATAACTGCCTCGTCTTGCTTTCTTTCCGTGTCCTGCTTGTCGACGCGGCGCCTCAGGGCGCGTAACGCCAGCCCGTACCGGGCTAGCGTTGCTTCCTGCACGGCCTCTGCGCCGCGGCAATCCGGGGTGGCCAGGTCAATATGCAATGAACTCAACGCTGTGAGGGCTTGTCGCACAATGGCGTCACTTTGGCATGCCTGGAGTGCGGTCCGGGACCAGAAGGCCGTCTGACAGAAGCCGGACACGTCTGTGGCGCCCTGTACGCAGAAGTAATGCAGCAGCTGTCGGTCTTTCTGGCTCCCGGGGACGCGGAAGGGGATGGAGTATGATGCAACCGACCGAAGCGGCGCCGGAGGTGGGGTGGCGACAGGATCTCCACGGCTCGGGACTGGGAAGCCGTCACATTTCCGCCCGGTCTGGACGCACCTAAGGCAGTGCGGTTTCGTTTCGTCGCATTTGACTCGTCGGATTCTAAACCGATGGGTATCAGTAAAATTTTGGTCAAAGGCACCTGGCGATGAGAATCCCCGCGCCCGAGTAAATTAGTCATACGGCCACTCACCGACAGGTAGTGCAGCCCGTCTTAGCCCGGGGAGTGCTTCGTCTCGCCATTCTTCGGGTTCGGGGCGTATACCGTAAAATTTCCCCAGTTGCCCAGTCGAGGCTTCTCACGATTGGCTCTTTCGTCTAATTCGTCTTGTTCTGTGGCCGGGTTGATGCTACTACACAGTACCTAATAAGAGGATATAAGCGAGCTGCGCAATAACAATGCCGCGCCATCGCATCCTTTAAAGGGCTTCCCATAACCCTGGCGCCAAGTTCGCTTGCCTGGCGGTGCATGCTGACGACGTCTCGGCAATGCGACCTAATCCTTCAATCCTTCAATGTGGGTCTGGGATTCTGAAGTAGACGACCGAGCCAATCATCGGCTTCCCGTCTTTTTGTCCCCAGTTTCTGGCTGCCAGATGCGCCCGTTGCGGTGGAGGTGTGAATGAGGTAGCTCAGACAACATCAGAGGAGTATAAATCACCATGAGATGGATCATATCGACCATGTTTGATTCTCGATCCTCTCACCACGTCGCGTGTTATATCGCACTCTCCTCGTCCTTCCTTGAATTATCATGAGGGCTTCTCACTCCCGAGCAGCTTGGGCTCTTGGGCTCCTCGCCTCCCGCACCACGGCACTCCTGCCGAAAAGAGAGCTTCTCGACTTCAACTGGATGTCGGTCGTCCCGTCCGAGGACCTGCGCTACCACGACTGCTACGACGGCTACAAGTGCGCGCGTCTGCAAGTCCCCCTCGACTGGACCAAGGTGGACGAGTCTGGCTCTTCTGGCCACGCAAACAACTCTCAGCGCCAATGGGTCGCCATCGCCATCGTCACTCTTCCGGCAACGGTTTCCGACTCTGACCCTTCCTTCGGAGGCCCGGTGCTCGTCAACCCGGGTGGGCCGAGCGGCTCCGGTGCAGAGATGGTTCTCGATCATGGGCAGTACTTGCAGGGCGTCGTGGACTCCGGGGAGCGGCACTATGAGATCCTCGGGTTCGACCCCCGCGGCACGGGATGGAGCACGCCTCGCGCCGAGTGCTACGGGGACAACCTCAACCGCTTTGCCGACTTTGTCCAGAGGGGGGGCATGCCGCCTGCGACATTGCCGGAAGGCTTACCTCTGCATTTCCAGGCCGCCGCCGGTGGGGTGAAGCTCTGCGCCGAGGCTAGAAAGGACAGCATCTTTGCCCACATGTCCACGGCGTCAGTGGCGCGTGATATGCTAGAGATTGTCGAACGGGCGGAGACTCTGCGACGGAGGAATTCAACCGGGGATCTAAGCACTCCCGGTTCATCCAAGCAGGCAAAGTTGCAGTATCTAGGCTTCTCGTACGGATCCTATCTGGGCAACACATTTGCTTCCATGTTTCCCGGCCGTGTGGGAAGGCTGGTCGTGGACGGCATCGCCGATCCTGACGATTTCGTCCGCGGAGTAAGTACCACTTCCCATTTCACCATTTCTCTCCGTCACCATCTCATTTAGACGAAGTGGGAACCTGTGAGAAAAAAAACGCAAGCTAACTAAAACGTCCCAGGATTTGAAAAAGAACATCGATGACGCGGAAACAGTGGTCGACACCTTCTACTGGACCTGTCTCGAAGCCGGAGACCTCTGTCTACTGCGACAGCCACGGGATAAGAGCGCGGCGGACGTTCGACGCCGGGTCGACGCCTTTATCCGCTCTATTGAAAAAGCACCCGTCTCGACCGTGCACGAGGGTCGCGTCCGTCTAATCACCTCGGTGCTCGTCCGCGAAACCATACGTGGGGCGCTCTACGCGCCGGCCTACTCGGCGTTTGAAGCCCTGTCTCTCGCTCTCGCCGGTTCTCTGCGCGGGAATCACACGCTTCTGCTAGGCACCGACTTTTCTACCCTGACGAACCGTAACTATACGCCCCTAGAATACACCTGGTTCGTTGAGGCGGGCATGGGCGTCTTCTGCGGCGACTCGGCCGCCGACGCAGGCCGCCGGGACGAGGCATGGGCGCGGCAGGCGGTCGCTTATTACGCAAACCAGTCTTTTACCACCGGTGAGGCCTGGGCCCGTCTCCCGTTGTCTTGCAGCGGCGACTGGCCGTTTAAGCCAAAGTACGCGTTCCGTGGGCCCTTTGGGAGTCCAGCGCCGGGTTCAAAACCGGCCGACAGAGCGCCCGCCGCGCCGCTGCTGATCCTGTCGCCGCGCCACGACCACGCGACGGCCCTCTCCAACGCGTACGCCATGTCGCGGAGACACTCGGGGTCCGCCGTGGTGGTGCAGGAATCGACGGGGCACTGCGCGCTGCTGACCTCCTCGAGCGAGTGCACGCGGCGCATCGTGCGCGAGTATTTTAAGTCTGGCAGGGTCCCCCCCAACGGGACCACTTGCAAGGAGGACTGCTCGCCTTCGATACCTTTCAGGTCTTGCCCCGGTTTGGGAATATAGGTAAGTTAGATATGAGGCGGTAAGGTCACAGGCTTTGCCTGGTCCTTGTGTACAAGTGTAAACCATTCGCAAATAACCTCTGGGTCTTCGCATTTAGCCCTTTGATAGTCGTATCTACGTGAAAAAAGGCGTTCGAAGTTGTGGTTGGCGTTCATAACATCTTTTATGAAGTCCTTTAAATACTGAAGGTCGGAAACGTCAGCGCCGGGATGGTCTTCAGCATACCTGAATGGATGGAAGGTTAGAGGATATGTTATTAGTAGAATTGGTGGATCTTACTGGTTCTATAGGTTAATTATACGGCGATAGTCTCCTGCTACCTTATTTGTCGTCGTTTTGTGGAATGTATAGCCGTCTATTGCTTCCGTGTAGTTCTCCGAACCATTCGCCTGTCCTTGGCGGAAGAACTCTGCAGCGCTCTTCTTCCTCGGCATTGTTAAGGTAGGTATGGTATGGTATGGAGTAAATTAACGTTAATGTAGAGCTAGAAGAGTAAGGGCCGGTAAGGCGCGAGAGGGTACGGGGGAGGATAGCCGAGAAGTACGGACACAAGGGGTACGAGAGAGACAGAAGACTCGTTATAGGTGGTAGGGAGGAACGAACTGCCTCTTTATCTAGCCGCAACCTAAGAATGAGTATTCGTATGCTAGGTAGTAGAAGACAGATTGAAGCACCTCTTTGGGACCATGAAAATATGAGTTGCGCAGTAAGCAGATATAACTACCACAACGCAGAATCTTAAAACGGAGAGTGAATACGCTGGCTACGAAGACCATCTTTTAGGACTACCGTTTCCCTCTAGGGGGGACAGAAATGGACCAGCGCCATCTGGCCCAAAACCTGTCCCTCGTCGCGTAAAGTTGACAATTTTGTGGTATGGTGAGCTGGGGGTGAGTAATGGTGAGCCGAGGGTGAGCCGAGGGTGAGGCGAGCCTGATTTTAGTCTAACCACCTTTGAATGAGGCTCATTTAATTTTAGCGACCGGCTACCTAGCAAGCTGTTGTAAAAAAAAACCGGACTCAATACCTCAAAGTACCTCGCCGCAGGGCTGGTTTTCCACGGAATCTAGGTTCCTCTCTGGTACCGTACTGTTAGTCTCCAGTCATCAGACCATCGTCGGCTAACATGGGCTTCTTTCGCTCTATCTGCAATTAACTATCTTGCGAAGTAGACGTGTTATGTAATTGCCAGAGACCGTTAGCGCAAGCCACATCACACCATTTCCACTACCATTGGAGTCCGGTTTTTTTCTTTACCCCGGCTTAGCTTCGGCTTACTACGGCTTACCTAATTCTCACCCTGTAATAAAAGTTGGCAATTTTACGCGATATGGGACCGATTTTGGGCCTCGCCTCCGACAATAACTGTCGAGAGGGGGGGACCTAGAAATCGGACCCCCGTCCCCGTTCTCCAACAAAGCAAACTGAATGAAACCCCCAAATGGGATGTCGAATGTTAGAGTCGATTCCAGAGTGGGTTCTATACCTATGCAAGATGACCTTTGACTAGCAGTAACAAGAAAGGGATTCGATACCTCGATTCAAGCATTCTTCTAAGTTTAAATCATACCCGGACTTGCGCTCCCATCAGAGTTGACATCGCCTCTGAATTCTGAATGATACAGTGTTACGGCTGGTCGACTGGGGAATAAGACCCACTTTGGTTCTCAAGGCAGTAACCTTGAGATTCCACATCCCTTTTTGGGGGGTTGGCATACTGGGAGTGGGTCTTATTATGTTCGACTGTGGACATTATACAAGTTTCCCATTAATTAACTAGGCTGCGATGTACAATTATACTTGCTGAGTTTCTTGCGGGTGTTAGCGGAGAATCGTTTAGTATTGCAAATGGCAAGAATTGAAGGTACAAGGGCGAATAATGGCGCGGAGATTGCTATGGTGTAATGTGTCATCAGAGTTCAATGTGCAAATGGCTGCGAGTATCAACTCAAAGGATACGCGCACTCGCGTTAATAGTCTCTCTTGGTACTTGACAATCAGGACAGGGGAGAGCAATCACGTGACTTAGGCATGCCGACTTCAACCAACTCCTTCCAGGCAAGGCACCCAACTTCCTAATAGTGCAAAGCTCAACATCTGACATATGACGGAAAATATGGCCGTCCCAACCCAAGCAAAGTGGACAATTCCCTTTCGGCCCGACGAAGAACTAAGTAGCGACTTATACCTCGACGAAAAAAACACCCCTCCCCAACTCCGCCGAACGGACCCCAAAAGCACCCAGTCCCTCCCCGGCAACGCCTCGGTCGACCTCGAGCCTGAGACCCTTTGGACCTACCTGCGCGCCTCCCTGCTCACCACCAAACTCGACACACTCGCCCCGCAGCTCTGGCTTGTCGCCACGCAATCCAGCTCCTCCATTTCCCCTCTGCACAAGCAGCGAATCCTCGGCCGCGAAATCATCCCCACCGACACAGCTGACCTGCACCTCATCTGGCACTACTCGCGCATCTTCATCAAACCCCTCCCCCGCTATCTTTTATCCCACGCCTTCTGGCGCTTCCTCTGCTCCCCTCCCCCTTCTTCTTCTTCTTCTTCTCCCCCCGGTGACCAACATGACCAGCAACACGAACAACAACAAACCCTCCTCCTCCTCCCCTCCACCCTCGGCTTCGTGCGCAGCTACGCCCACCTCATCCACTCCGAAACCGCCTCC
>Ga0247760_1000070_pt1 | contig 92980 bp, 66 predicted proteins | sample UWRJL171409R4_FD_179936 | JGI IMG/M metagenome (GOLD analysis project Ga0247760, IMG submission 179936) | Plant litter microbial communities from Arlington Agricultural Research Station in Wisconsin, United States - UWRJ-L171-409R-4 | ecosystem: Environmental > Terrestrial > Plant litter >...
GGTGCTGCGCCCCGGCTTGGCAGAATTGCAGCCGTGGACCACCGAGCGTGTCGGCCGCGCTGACTACTACAACCGCTTGGAAGCCCGGCTCGGCTTCCAACTCGGCTTGCTTCCGAAGCTGCAGGGAGCGCTGTTCTGGAATGCCGCCAGCGTCACCACGGACATTCTCGTCCCGGGCGCGGTGAACAACGCCCGGCTGAGCACGACGGAGTTCGAGTCGTTCTCGGCGCAGCTCAAATACCAATTCTTCGATCCGACGGCGGACGCGCTCGGCGCTGCGCTCTTGCTCGAAGGCCAAGCAGGCCCCTCGCGCGTCGGCTATGAAGGCCGCGCGATCATCGACAAGCAGCTCGGCTCGCTGCTGCTCGCCCTCAACTTGTTCGGTGGTGGCTTCGAGCAGCTCGAGCTCCGCTCCTACTTCGTGGCCTCGTTCGGTGCCACCGCCGGCGCCGGCTACTTCGTGACGCCGAACGTGGTGACCAGCTTGGAGGTTCGGAACGAAAACCGCGTGACGGGCCAGTTCGATCACTCGGTGCTCTACCTCGGACCAACCGTCTCGTACGCCAGCACGCGCTTCTGGCTGACGCTCGCGGTGCAGCCGCAGATCGTCGCGTTCAAGGGTGCCACGTCGGGGCACCACCTGGACCTCAGCCAAAACGAGTACGTCCAGGCCCGGTTGCTGCTCGGATTTCCGCTCTGAGGCTAGAAAAGCCCCGGGCGTTGCGTTCGACGCGTTCGGCAACGGAGTCGAGGCTTGGGCAGCCAAATCTGAAGCTTGATCAACCGATCTGAAGCTTCGAACCCGTTGCTGAAGCTCGAAAATGGCGGAAATCAGCTAGATGGTAACCACGGCGTAACCGGAGCAGGCTCAGTTCACCTTTGCGCGCTCGGCCGCGCGTTCGGCCATGAAGTTTTCGACGGTGCGGGTCGTCATGCGGCCTTCCATCACTTCGGGCAAACGCAAGAGCTGCTTGTGCAGGTCGATGTTGGTGCGGATGCCGCCAATGATGTACTCGTCGAGCGCGCCGAGCATGCGCACCAGCGCTTGCTCGCGCGTGGGCGCGTGCACGATCACTTTGGAGAGCAGCGAGTCGTAGTGCGCCGGCACGGTCCAGCCGCCGAACACGCCCGAATCCACGCGCACGCCCGTGCCGCCGGGCGAGTGGTACTCCGTGATCGTGCCGGGCCAAGGCGCAAACGTGCGCGGGTCTTCGGCCATGATCCGGCACTCGATGGCGTGGCCGCGCAGCTTCCAGGTGCTGGTGTCAGGCAGGGTCAGCTTCTCGCCGGCCGCGGCTCGAATTTGCTCCACCACCAAATCCACCCCGGTGACCATCTCCGTGACCGGGTGCTCGACCTGCACGCGGGTGTTCATTTCCATGAAGTAGAGGGAGCGATCCTCATCCATCAGGAACTCGAGCGTGCCGAGCGAGGTGTAGCCGGTCTCCAAGATCGCGCGGCGAATCACCTCGCCCATCTTGGCCCGCAGCTCGTCGGTCATCGCCGGGCTGGGTGATTCTTCGACCAGCTTCTGGTTTTTTCGCTGCAGTGAGCACTCTCGCTCGCCCAACGTCCAAACTTGGCCGTGCTTGTCGGCCAACGCCTGAAATTCGATGTGGCGCGGGCGCTCGACGAAGCGCTCGAGGTAGAGCTCCGGGTTCTTGAACGCGTTCATCGCCTCGGCCGTGGCCGACTCGAACGCGCGACGCACTTCAGCGTGCGTGCGCACGATGCGCATGCCGCGCCCGCCGCCGCCGCCGCGCGCCTTGATCATCACCGGGAAGCCGACGCGCGCGGCCTCGGATTCGGCGTGCTCGAAGCTGGTCAGCGCCACGCTACCGGGCAAGAGCGGCAAGCCAAAACGCTGCGCGGCCTCGCGCGCGCGCAGCTTGTCGCCCCACTGCGCCATCGCCTCCGAGGAGGGGCCGATGAAGTTCAGCCCGCAGCGCTCCACCACCTGCGCGAACTTCGTGCTCTCGGAGAGGAAGCCGTAACCCGGGTGAATCGCGTCTGCGGCGGTGATTTCCGCGGCGCTGATCAGAGCCGGAATGTTCAGGTAACTGAGCGAGGCAGAGGCGGGCCCGATGCACACGGCTTCGTCCGCGAAACGCACGTGCAGCGCGTGCGCGTCGGCCTCGGAGTGGACGGCGACGGTGGCAACGCCGAGCTCGCGGCAAGCGCGAATGACGCGGATGGCAATCTCGCCGCGGTTTGCGATCAGTACTTTTCGAAACATGGATGCTGGCTGACTCTCAGCTCTTCTTGATTTTGAAAAGCTTTTGGCCGAACTCGACGCTCTTGCCGCTGTCGACGAGCACCTCCAGCACCGTGCCAGCGAACTCTGCCTCGATCTCGTTCATCAGCTTCATGGCTTCGATGATGCACAGGGTCTGACCCTTCTTGACCGGGCCGTTGACCGCGACGAAGGGGTCCGCGTCCGGAGAGGGCGCCTTGTAGAACGTGCCGACGAAGGGCGAGGTCACGAACACCACGCTCGGATCGGCGGCCTCGACGCGCGCAGCAGCAGCCGCGGGCGGCGCGGACGCGGCGCTGACGGTGGTGACGATCGGCGCTTGACCGCGCGCCATCGCGACCTTCAAGCGTAGCTTGTCGTCTTCGTATTCGAACTCGGACGCGCCGCCTTCTTCGAGCGTTTTGAGCAGGCTCTGGAGTTGATCAAGCGGAAGCTGCATGGTGTGAATTTTCCTGTGCCGATGGGGCCACGCGGAGAGCGGGCGGTGGCGCGGCAGAACGTCCTGCGCGCTCGAGGGAGCGGCAAGTTACTCACACGAATCGCGCCTGACAACTCGCTCGTTCAAGCCGCACGGCTTTGCCCGAACCGCGAAATATTGTGCGCGGTTTCGACGCGCTGCGACATCGCCGCGAGCGGCGTTTTGGCTAAGAACCCTGCAGGCGATCGAGCAGGCCCGTCAGCGCCAGCGTGTACGAGGCGCCACCGAAGCCGGAGACCTTGCCCACGCACGCGGGCGCAACCAGCGAATTTTTGCGGAACTCCTCGCGCGCATCTGGATTCGAGAGGTGCACCTCCACCGTGGGCAAGCTCGAACCTTTGAGCGCGTCATACAGCGCGTACGAGGTGTGAGTCAGCGCGCCGGGATTGAGCAGCATGCCGGAGAAGCCGTCCTCCGCCGCCATGCCAATCCAGTCGATCAGCGCGCCTTCGTGGTTGCTCTGTCGACAATCCACCAGCGCCTTGCGCAGCGCTGCAGCCGCCGCGATTTGCTCGTGGATCTCATCCAGCGTCGCCTTGCCGTAGATTTCCGGCTCGCGCTTGCCGAGCCGGTCGAGGTTCGGACCGCTCAGCACGAGCACGCGCACGGCGCCGCGTAAGCGCGGTTTTGGCGCGCCATCGGGAACGACTGACAGCGTGCCCCCGCGGGACTTTCGCTTGGCCTCCGCCACTTCAGGCCGCGAGCTCTTCTGCGAGCTTGGGCGCGAGCAGGCGAAGGAGGTAGCGGCCCTTGCCGAGATTGGCGTCCGGGGTGAGCGTCAGCGCCACGAAATAGCCCTCGTTCACCACGCGAATCAGCGTGATCATCTTATCGCTCTTGAACGACACCTCGCGCGTCTCACCCGCTTCGAGCATTTCGGTGGCGCGCTGAATGCCCTTCACCACCACGCTCACTTCGGCGCCCACGGTTTCGATGTCGATCACCGCACCCGCTTTGGCATAGCTCTCCAAGGGGATACCTTCGAAATCCATGAGCAGACCGGCGATGCCGCCGTCCGTACCCTCGACGACGCTCTGCAACGCCTCTTTGAACATGGCCGCAGGTTAGCCCGAATCCTCTCCTCAAGTGAATTTTCAAAACATGGCTCCCGGCACGGCCCAGAAAAAGCCGAAGCAATTCATACTGGCCCAATGGCCGACCCAGTCAGGCCTCCGCCTGGTGTGCGGGTTCGCGGACCGGTGTGACTTGCGGCCGCGATAAAGCCGGGTGATCGCCGTCCAGGCGGGGCGCCGTGTCGCCGTCCTTGACCCTGCTTAGGGGCAGCGGCTACTTTCCACGCCACTCCGATGCGTGCGCGAGCGGGGGATCCGCCCCGCACCATGACCCAGAAAATCCTCGCCGGACGCGCGGATGATCAAAACCTGAACGGTGATCTCGTTCGGGTGAAGGTCGACCAAGTCGTCCTAGCGAGGGAACCCGATCGCACACTCGCCGAGCCGGTGCTTGTGGGTGCGAAGAAGTGTGCGGTGGAGGTGGCCATCGCGTACGACACGCGCTGCGTCACCGCGCTGTCGGACACGTCACCCGGCTTGAGCCTGCGTGGTCTGAAGGACGCGCTCAACTTAGGCATGCTGATCGCGCGCCCGGGCATTGGCTTCCCGGCAGCCGTGCACCTCGAGCGCTTCGGCAGCCCCGCGCGCCTCGCGCTGACCGACGAGCCGCGTTTGGCCTCGGTCGGCGGCGCGGGCATGTTGACCTTGGTCGTGCCGCCCTCGCAGCTGGCAGAGGCGCTCCTGACCGGCAGCGTGCTCGTGCGCCCGCCGCGCAGCGTGCAGGTGCTGCTCTCGGGTCGCGTGCGCCCCTTCGTCTGCGTGCGCGACGTCGGCTTGGAGCTGATGCGACGCGGCCTCGGCGATGCCATTCGCCGAGTCGACACCGAGTATCAGGCGCCGGTGGTGATCGAATTTGCCGGACCGAGCGCGCGTCTGCTCTCGGTCTCCGATCGCGCCGTGCTGGCGGCGCTCGCGCCGCAGCTCGGCGCTTCTGCGGCTGTGTTCGTCAGCGACGAAAAGACCGAGGTCTATCTGCGCGATCAACGGCGCTCCAAGGCGCACCGCGGGCTATTGCCCGATCCGGGCGCGCCCTGCGACGACGTGATCAGCGTCGATCTATCCGCCGTCGATCCGCTCGTGCTCGACGAGGACGGCGTGGTCAAGCCGGTGCGCGAGATCGCCGGCAAGCCCGTGAGCCAAGTGATCTTGGGCGGGGACTCCGGCGCCTCCTTGCGCGATCTGCTGGCCGCTGCGGCCCTGCTCAAGAGCAAGCGCGTGCCCCCCAAGCTCGATCTGCTGGTCGCTCCTCCCTCGCGCCAAGCGCTGGAGGTGCTCGCGCAGTCGGGTGCCTTGGTCGATCTCGTGGCCACCGGCGCTCGCCTGCTGGAACCCGATCCGCGGCTGGTCACCGGCGAGCTCTACCCACCGCCCAACGACGGCGGCGTATCGCTGCGCACGTTCGATCCGGAGCCGAGCTTCCCTGCCAGCGCGCAGCGCTTCGTGGTCGCTTCGGCCGAGACCTTGGCCTTCTCCGTGGCGACCGGCACGGTCGGCGATCCACGCTCCTTCAAGCGCCCAGTGCGGGTCACCGTGCCGCGCACCTTGCCCACGGACGACGTGCTGATCGTGCGCAAGGCCAAGAGCAAATCGAAAGAAGCCGAGGGCCAGAAGCAAGTACCGATCGAGGCGCCCAAGGCGCACCCGTTCGTCGACGCGCAAACCTTGCCCGTGGTCGTCAAGCGCGGGCGGCCCGCCGCTCCCAGCGTGCTCGTGCTCGATTCACTGGACGACGTGCGTTGGTTCGCGCGCCGCGCCCCCGAGCTGAACGACGCGGTGCGCGCGATCGTCGCTCCTTACATCCCGAGCGGCATCGTGCCCATGCTCGCGGGCCTCGGCATTTTGGCGCTGGTCTGCGCCGAGAGCGAGATCGCCAAGCTGCGCGGCGAAGCGACGCTCGCCCTGCCCGCTCCGAGCGCGTTCAACGCCGAAGGCCAAATCACGCTCACGACCAGCGCAGGCCCGGCGACTCTGAAATGGGTCGCGCTCGGCAGTGAACGCGAATGGACGAGCGCCGGCACCGCTCGTAGCCCCAAGCGCTGATCCAACGGGTTTGCCCGGCGAAATTGCGGCGCGTGCCAGCGGGTCGCAGATCGTTTATCGTGTCGGCCTTGAAAGCTCGTATTTTTTGGCTGTCGCCGCTGCTGCTGTTGACCTCGCTTTCGCTGCCCGCTCGAGCAGCGGACGCAGCGCCGGACGAAGCGGCAGACCAACCTGCGGACGAGACGTCGGACAAACCCGCCGCCGAACCCGCGACCAAGCCGGCGAACAAGCCCGCGGACGACGCCTTCGGACACGCCAAGCAGTTCGGACTGCGGGTGGGCTTGGTCGGCGGCTACAACATGATCTTTCGCTACGATCAGTCGCCGCTGTGCAGCCCGTACGATGCGACGAAGCCAGCCAAGGATCAGCAGAAGTTTTGCGGGCACGCCGCGCCGTTGGCCCTCGATCTTGCGCTCAGCTTCGCGCCCTTCGATTTCTTCGAGCCTTACGTGTTCACGCGCCTCGGGCTCGCCGGTGAAACGCAAACGGACACGCTACCGGTCAAGATCGTGGGCGTGGGCGCTCGCATCTACACGATGAGTGATTCCGCGTTCAAAATCTTCATCGAGCCCGCGCTGGCTTATGAGTTCGAGGGCGGCGCCGGCAAGGTGAGCTACCCGGGCTACAGCCCGCAATACAAGAACGATCTCTTGATCCACCTAGCCGCGGGACCGCAAATCGACGTCGCTCGTTACGTCGGCTTTTACGCGCACGCCGGCTTGACCACGGGGATCTTGCGCGCGCTGCACACCCAGCTCGAGCTGCAGGCGGGCGTGCAAGCGCGCTTCCCCTAATCAGACCATGAGCCCGCGACCGTTTCGTATCCTCGGCCTGCAGCAGATCGCGATCGGCGCGCTCTCCAAGCAGCCGCTGCTCGAGCTTTGGTCGGATTTGCTCGGGCTCGAGGTGCGCTCGGAATTCGAGAGCGTGAGCGAGAACGTCAGTGAAGCGATCCTAGAGCTCGGCGTCGGTCCCACGCGCGTGGAGCTCGACTTGATGCAGCCGCTCGATCCCAACGCCAAGCCGAAGGTTCACGAGCCCGCGTTGAACCACTTCGGATTGTGGGTGGATGACCTGGCCGCTGCCCACCGCTGGCTGACTGCTCGGGGCGTGCGCTTCACGCCAGGCGGGATCAGGAAAGGCGCCGCCGGACACGACGTATGCTTCGTGCACCCGAAGCCGAGCACCGACGCCCCGCGCTCCGGCGAAGGTGTCCTGATCGAACTCGTGCAAGCGCCACCCGCAGTGCTCGTGGCGTTCGCCGCGCTCACGCCCTGAAGCTCGAAGGGCGCGAGAAAGCGCCGCGCGCCCGCACCCCTGGCACGGGGAATGCTTTGCCAGGCGTGTCAGGAGACGAAACAAAATGAACACGAATGCAATCAAGCCCCATATGCCGGTCGTCTGTTCCAAGAACAAGCAGTTCGCGACGGTCGATCACGTCGAGGGGCAAAACGCGATTAAGCTGAGCAAAGACGAAAGCGGCGAGCACCACTTCATCCCGATGAGCTGGGTCACCTCGGTCGATGACAAGGTGCACGTGGATCGCCCGGGCGACCAAGCCATGCGCGAGTGGTCAACCACGCCCAGCGCCTAAGCCAAAATTAGGTTTTGTGGCGCGGCAGCGGGGACGCCATGTCCGCTTTTGCCATGGCTCCGCTGCCGCGCCACGGGCGCTCAACGGCTAAGAGCGCGAATTCGCGTTCGGGGCAGCGCGAGCACGTATTTGGCACACCAGATGCTTCACAACGCCCCGCCATGAACCTCTACCCGACCCCAGACTTCCCTCCGCCCGATTTCGTGGCGTTTTTGGCGCAGCATTGCGGCTTGTCCGAAGAGGACGCGGAGCACTGCTTGGAAAACTGGCTCGACGAGTATTACGCGTCGACGAACCAGCGCGCAGCGTCGGATCGCAGGTCGTCTCTCTAGGGAGAGGGCTTCGATTGCGACAACGCCGAGGCGACCAGGCGCTGGGCCGCTTCCCAGGGCGAGAGAGTCCCCTCTTCGACGCTGGTTTCTGCTGCGCGACGCGCGAGCTGTAGGCCCGGTAGCTGCGCAAACGCTTCCTGTACCGCTTCCTCCAGGGCCGCTTCGAACCATTGTCTGCGTTGCCGAGCTCGCCGCTCGTAGAACGCGCCCGCTGCCTCTGCCTGCACGTCGTGCATCGACAGCGCGCTCCAAAGCTCCGAAACGCCAGCGCCATCGAGCGCACTGACGACTAGGACCTGAGGCGGGTGAGCGTGGCTGACCGTCAAGCTCGCGCGCAGGGCCGCCGCGTCGTTGCTCACGCCGGCCGCGCGCTCGCCATCGGCTTTGTTGAAGGCGATCACGTCCGCCACCTCCAAGATGCCGCGCTTCATGCTGGAGATCTCGTCACCGGCGCCAGCCAACAGAATCAAGAGCACGCAGTCCACCATATTCGCGACTTGCTCTTCGGATTGGCCAACGCCGACGGTCTCCACGAAAATCAAGTCGTAGCCCGCGGCTTCGCACAACGAGATCGCTTCACGGGTCCGGGCCGCGGTCCCGCCCAGGACGCCGAGTGTGGGGCTAGGGCGCACGTACGCTGCGTCTTCCGCGGCCAAACGCGACATGCGCGTCTTGTCGCCGAGCACACTGCCGCCGCTCTGACGACTCGACGGATCGACCGCCAGCACCGCCACACGACGCCCAGCGCGGATCGCTTCGCAGCCGAGCACGTCGATCAGCGTGCTCTTGCCAGCGCCCGGAACACCAGTCACGCCGATGCGGAACGTGCGCGCGCGCGCCGGACCCAAGGCGTCCAGGAGCTCGCGAGCTCGAGCGCGATCGCTCACGCGGGTGCTCTCGACCAGCGTAATGGCCTTGGCCAGCGCGCGCCGATCGCCGCCCTCCAAGGCCTGGGCCAACTCGACGACCGAGGTCACGGTCGCTCCAAAAGACCGAGCACCTGCCCTGCCATTTCCGGCAGCTTGGTGGCTGGGCCAAAGATCAAGGAGACGCCTGCGGCAAGCAGCGCGGGCTCATCGACGCTGGGGATGATCCCGCCGCAGATCACCCGCACGTCCGTGGCGCCGAGCCGCGCGAGTTCACGCACGAGTTCGGGCACCAGCGTGGTGTGTGCGCCAGCTTGCGTGGAAATGCCGACCAAGTGGGCGTCGTTGTCGATCGCTTGGCGAGCCACCTCCTCCGGAGTCTGAAACATCGGGCCGAGGTCGACGTCGAAGCCCAAGTCGGACAAGGCGCTGGCCACGACTTTGGCCCCGCGGTCGTGCCCGTCTTGGCCGAGCTTTGCGATCAGGATGCGCGGATTTCGTCCGTGTGCGACGCGGAAGCGAGCCACGCGAGCGCGCAGCTCCGCCCACTCGGCATCCGCTTGGTAGTAGCTTCCGTACACGCCCGTGACAGTATGGCTCCGGCCCTCGTAGCGGCCAAAAACGTCCGCTAAAATCCCGCTGATTTCGCCGACTGTCGCGCGCGCACGGGCTGCCACCACGCTGGCTTCGAGCAAGTTGCCCGTACCGGACTCGGCTTGGGCCCGCAGCGCCGCGAGCGCTGCGGCGACGTCCGCGGCGACGCGCGTCTTCTTGAGCTCCGAAAGGCGCGCGCGCTGCGCCATCAGCACGGCTTGGCCATCCACCACGCGCACGTCGAGCGGCGCCTCCTCCGGCGCCAGGAAACGATTCACGCCCACGATCACGTCCACGCCGCGATCGACACGCGCCTGGCGACGGGTGGCTGCTTCCTCGATGCGGCGCTTGGGCAAGCCCAGCTCGATCGCACGCGCCATGCCGCCCAAAGCCTCGACTTCGTCGATCACTGCGCGCGCGCGATCGCTCAGCTCTTGGGTCAGCGCCTCCATGAAATACGAGCCGCCCCAAGGGTCGACGACCTTGGTCAGCCCGGCCTCGTGCTGCAAAATCAGCTGCGTGTTACGCGCCACGCGCGCCGACAGCTCACTGGGCAAGGCCAACGCTTCGTCGTAGGCGTTGGTGTGCAAGCTCTGGGTGCCGCCCATTACCGCTGCCAGCGCCTCCACCGTCGTGCGCACCACGTTGTTCAGCGGATCTTGCGCGGTCAGGCTGACGCCCGACGTCTGGCAGTGCGTGCGCAGCTCGAGTGAGCGCGGATCGCTCGGCGCAAAGCGCTTTTGCACGAGCTCCGCCCAGAGCCCGCGCGCCGCGCGCAACTTGGCGATCTCCAGGAAGAAATTCATGCCGGTCGCGAAGAAGAACGAGAGCCGCGGGGCGAACTGATCGATGCGCAGGCCGCGCGCCAACGCGGCGCGGATGTATTCGAGCCCATCGGCCAGGGTGAAGCCGAGCTCTAGCTCGAGCGTCGCTCCAGCTTCTTGCATGTGATAGCCGGAGATCGAAATCGAGTTGTAACGCGGCATGCGCCGGCTCGTGTACTCGATGATATCGGCGACGATGCGCATCGAGGGTGCGGGCGGATAAATGAAGGTGTTCCGCACCATGAACTCTTTGAGGATGTCGTTCTGAATCGTGCCGCTGAGGGTCTCCGGGGCGAACCCTTGTTCCTCGGCCGCCACGATGTAACTGGCGAGGATCGGGAGCACGGCCCCGTTCATGGTCATCGACACGCTGGTCGACCCCAACGGGATGCCGTCGAACAGCCGCTTCATGTCCTCGACCGAGTCGATCGCGACGCCGGCCTTGCCGACGTCGCCCGACACTCGCGGATGGTCACTGTCGTAGCCGCGGTGGGTGGCCAGATCGAACGCAACGCTCAGCCCGCGCTGGCCTGCCGAAAGGTTCCGCTTGTAAAAGGCGTTGCTCTCTTCTGCCGTGGAAAACCCAGCATATTGCCGGATCGTCCACGGGCGCGAGGCGTACATGGTGGCGCGCGGCCCGCGCCGAAACGGATACTCGCCGGCGCTGCGCTCGAGGTGCTCGATGCCCGTCAGATCTTCGGACGTGTAGAAGGTCCGCAGCACGATGCCCTCGGGTGTTTCGCTGCGCAGCGAATCTGGGTCGCGCCCGTCGAGCTCGGCCCGCGCCAGCTCGCGGAACGATTCACGCGCGCTCGGCTTCGTTTCGGAGGTCATGCTCAGCCTCTCTTGCGCAAGCGAACGATGCGTTCCAGCGCGCTGCCCGCTGCGCGCGACAAGACGTCCGCGCGGCGCGTCGCTTCGGTCGATTCGCTGAAGCCCGCCATGAGCACGATCAAGCTCGCACGTTCGGACACGTTGACGGCGCGCGCGTAGCAATCACTGCCCGCCTGAGCGGACCATTTGCCCTCCAGCGAGGTCAGCGCGGAGAGCTGCGCGAATGGCCCCAGATGGAAGCCAACGCGCGCCGCAGCGTCGAGCAAGCCGCCAGCGCCCGCGGGCACGGTGATCGTCCGGAGCTCCGCCGGGGAGCCCAACGCCGGGCTCCCACCGCGGACGTCGAAGCTGGCGCTGCGCACCGCGAAGACCAGCGCGCGCACCGGGTGCAGCCCCTCACACAGACTAGTCACCACGCGCTCGGGCGTATCGGCGGCGTCGAGCGCTTGCACTGCGGCTTCGAACTCGAGCGTCCAAGGCGGCCCCGCGGGCTCGAATTCGGCCGGAGCGAACGGCTTGGGACGCCCCAAGCTGAGCACCGGCTCGTTCAGGGCCTCGTCGCCATCGAACGCGGGTGGCTGGATAATCGAGAAAGCCGGCGCGTCAGCGACCCAAGGTGGGTTCGGCGCGAGCGACTTCTTGATCGATGGCAGGGGGGGCTCGCTGCGCCGTGCGACTCGCTGAGAAGCTGGTTCTGAGGCGGCCGCCCCGGAGGACCGCCTTCCGGCCATGATTTTGGATAGCCCAGGAAGAAAGATACCGGAATCATGTAACCGTTCCAGGGCAACGACGACTTCGGCAAACGGAGCGCGCAGCACGCGCACGGGCACCCCCAGGTGGAACGCAAATTCATTGGCGACGTGGCCGTCGAGCACGTCGACGGACGCGACATCGACGCGGTCGCTCCGCGCGTCGCGATGCACGGGCAGCGAGAGCAACCGTTCACACATCCCGACCGGCAGCGCGCGGACCAGGTCGGCCAACGGACGAACCGTGTGAATCGCTGGAAAATCGCTGCGATCCAGCGCGCGTTCGAGCAGCTCGACCAGCTCCGGATAGAGCTCGTTGACGGTCTGCGTCAAAGAGACGCCGCGACTGACGGCATCGAAAAGCGCGGCCTCCACCTGCGCGGGCAGAGCTCCACTGTGGATCAGGCGGCGGGCTAACTCTGCTGACACGGGTTCGATGGTAGCGGCCGCAGGGGGCCGGCTTCAATGGCGCATCGCGCGACTCGACCGGAGGCGTCAGTCGTGGAACTGAAAGACGACCTCGGTGCGACGAACCAGGCCGAGTTCGTCCCGAGCGGCCCGCTCGACTGCGGCCGGATCGTCCTTGATTCGGCCGACTTCAGCGCGAAGCTCCCAAATCTGCTGGGACAGGCGGGACACCTCGTCGTCGGCGCGCACCTTCTCCTCGCGTAGACCTTGTAACCTGGGTAGGCCGGTCGCCGACAGCATCAGCATGGGGACCGAGATCGCGGCCATGGCGAGGACTGCCAAAGGCATGACCCGTTGCACGAAGAGGGCTCCAGAACTCACCGCTCGAAGCTCTCACAGCCCAGGAATCAGGGCCAGAAATCGGCTATGGTCCCGCCCATTCGTCTCGCCAGGCAGGGGGCCTACCCGGCCGGCGGCGAGCCCCTGACCGCTCCGAGCCACAAGAAACAATCATGATCGAGACGGAAATCCTGCGTGCGGAGCTCGAGCGCCTATTCGAGCTCCCGGATCTGCTGATGCTGAGCCGAGATCTTCTGGGGTTCGAGCCGGAGAGCGTGGGCGGCACGGCCGCCAAGGCGTCTTTCGCCGGCGCGTTGACCGCGCACTGCCTCGAGCACGACGCGATCGAAGCGCTGTGCGACGCACTTTTGGCAACGCGCGCCGAGGTCAACGCCAAGGTCTTGGATCTGCGCGTCACCGGCGTCGCCCTGGACGAGGAGCTGAAGCTCGGCTCGGAGTTCGGTCCGTACCTGATCCAGAAGAAGCTCGGCGAAGGCAGGCTTGCGATTTCCTACGTGGCGCGAAAGGAGGGCGCGGATTACCGACTCAAAGTTTTGCGACGCGAGGCCACCCGAGATCAGCGCGGACTGCAGCGCTACCTGACCGTCACTCGCCTGATTGCGCAAATTGCGCACGACGGCTTGCCTCGGGCTCTGAGCGCGGGCTCGATCGGCGGACGCTGCGTCGTCGTACACGCTCACAGCGAGGCAGTGCCGCTTTCGCAGCGCATTGCGCGCACTGGCCCGATGCACCTGAACGAAGCCAAGGCCGTGATTCGTGGCATCTTGGAGCCGCTCGCCGCGCTGCACGGCCGGCGCATCGCGCACGGCGATCTACGGCTCGACAACGTGCTCGTGGGGCCCACCGCAGCCGACGCAGGGCGCGTGCTCTTGGTCGACGCGGGCACGGATCGACTGCGCGCCCGCGCGCGAGTCGTGAACGGAAGGAACGAACTGTTTTCAACGGTTGGCTCGCCGCGCACGGTCGCGCCCGAGCAGATCCGTGGCCTTTCGGCGGACGCCGCCAGCGACGTCTATTCGTTCGGCGCGATGCTGTACGAAATCTTGAGCGGCAAGCCGCTGTTTGGCGACAAGCCCGCGCTCGAGGCCGCCTTCGCGCACCTCACGCTCGAACCGCCGCCGCCGAGCAGCGTCGCGCCGCGTGGCTTCATCTCGAAAGAGCTGGACCAGCTGGTCTTGCGCTTGCTCGACAAAGATCCCGCGCGCCGTCCGAAGAGCGCGAGCGAGCTTCTGGCGCTCTTCGAGGACGCCCGACCCGCGGTCGTCAAAGAACGCGCGGTCACGATCAGCAGCGCCGAAGTAGACGCCAAAGTCGAAGCGTTGCTGAAAAATCCGAGCAACGACGACGCGGCATTGGATTTGGAGGCCAGCGTCGAAGCCGGCGCCGACGCAGGCCGCGTCACCGAAGCGCTGCTCGAGGCGGCTGCGGTGATCGAAGCCGAGGGCACCGGCAAAGAGACCAAGAAGGGCCTGCTGTTTCGCGCTGCGCGCCTATGCACGGACGGCGCACGAGATTTGGAGCGAGCAGAAGCAGTCTACCTGCAGCTGACCGAGCTCGATCCGGAGGATCAAGTCGGCTGGAGCGGGCTCGAGGATACGCGCCGTCGCCTCGGCAAGTTCGAGGAGGTCGTGGAGATGCTGCTCGCTCGCAGCGAGCAAGCAGACAGCGCCCACCAGCGCGCCCGCGCGATGTTCGAGATTGGAAAGCTGTACCAGGGCGAGCTGCACGACACCGAGCAAGCGCTGGTCGCCTTCACCCAAGCCTTGTGTGAAGACCCGAGCCAAGCCCCGGTGATCGCCGAGATCGAGCGGCTCGCTGGTAGCAATCAAGAGGCTTGGGGCGAAGTGCTGTCCAATTGCGCGGGCAGCGCACAAGACGAAGACGTCGACGTCGATACCAGCAACGCGATCTACAATCGCATGGGCTACTGGTACGTAGAAAAGCTGAAGCGGCCCGATCTGGCGCTGCCCTGCTTTCAGGCGGTTATCGAGCGGGAACCGGCGGACGAGGTCGCGCTGGAAGGCATGACCGACATCTACCGCAAAGCTCAGCAGTGGTCCGAGCTCGGCATGGTGCTGACGCGCCGCGCGGACGCCGCAGCCACGCCCGCGCAGTCGCGCGAGCTTCGAGCCGAAGCGGCGGAAATCCTCGAGCTCCGCCTGAACGACACCGACAGCGCGCGCGCCCTGTACGAGCAGCTCTTGAGCGAGGATCCGGGACAAGCAAAGGCCAGCGACGCGCTCGCGCGCATCTACGAGCGCACCGCGGACTTCCAGGGTTTCTTGAGGATATTAGAGCGCCGCGCCGACGCGCAGCGCGGTGAAGACAAGCAGAAGACGCTCTGCCGCATCGCCGAGGTCTACGAGACGAACCTGCAAGACGACAGCGAAGCGCTGAAGCGTTTCCAGGCTGCGGCCGAGCTCGATGCCACGAGTCTCGAGGCGCTACGAGGCCTCGATCGCCTCTATTCCAAGCTCGGTCGCTTTCAAGACCTGCTCGAAAACCTGGCTCGGCAAGTCGAGGTGGCGGCCACGCCGCGCCAAAAAGTGGCGCTCTGGGAGCGAATCGCCGCGATCTACGACGAAGAGTTCCTGAACCACGAAAAGGCGGCCGACGCGCTCACGCAGCTACTCTCGATCGACGGGGCCAACGAAAATGCGCTGACCGCTCTGATTCGCCACTCCCGCGCGCTCGATCGCTGGGAGACCGTGGCCTCGCTGTACGAGCGCCAACTCAAACTGGTCACCGAGGAACCGCGACGGCTGGCTTTGCTCTTGCAACAAGGCAAGGTGCTCTCGGAACAGATCGGCTCGCCCGAGCGCGCGATGGTCGCCTTCGACGCCGTGCTCGAGATCGATCCTCAGCACGCAGGCGCGCTCGAGGCGTTGGCCCATCTACGCCAATCGACGGGTGACGCGGACGCAGCGCTCGCAGCGCTCGAGGCGTTGGCCAGCCGCGCCACCAGCCCGGAAGCCAAGGCGGAGCAATACATCCGCGCAGCCAAGGTATTGGAAGCCCGCGGCGATCGCGACGGCGCGATCGAGCGCTACAAACGCGCGCTCGACGCCAACCCGAAGGATTCGACTTCCGCCGCCGCGCTGCGCGAGGCGTACACCGCCCGTGGTGACCTGAACGCCGCCGTTCAGCTGCTCGAGCGCGAAATCGGCCAGACCGAGGGCGAGCTCGCGAAGGCGCGCCTGTGCGGGCAAATGGCGATTTTGGCCAAGAGCCATTTGAAAGACGACAAGCGCGCCGAAGAAGCCGCCAAGCGCGCGCTTGGCTTCGACCCTACGAACCTGGACGCGCTGACCGTGCTCGGCGACATCGCGTTCGACGCGAAGCGCTTCATGGAGGCTGCGGCGCACTACGGAGAGCTCGTCGGTCGAGCTGACTCGCTCGACAAGAAAGAGGCCGCGCGGGTGCTCGTGCGTTACGTCGACGCGCTCAGCCAAACCGGATCGACCGAAAGAGCGCTGGCGCCGATGGACACGCTGCTGCGCATTGCGCCCGACGATTCGGATGCGCTGGCGCGCGTGGCTCAGGTGAGCTTCGAGCATGGTTCGCCGAAGCGCGCGGCAGAGCTGTACCAAGATCTATTGGCGCGGTTCTCTCACGTGCTGGCCGGAGAAGCCCGCGTCAAAGCCCACTTTCGCTACGGCGAAGCGCTGCGCCTTTCGGGCGAGATCGAGGCCAGCCTCGGGCCTTTGAACGAAGCGTCGGATCTAGATCCGAGCGCGAGCGAGCCGCTCGTGGCGCTGGCCAAGGTGTACGAGGCGCAGGAAAAGTGGGCCGAGGTGATCAAGGTCAAGACCCGCCACCTGGACAGCGCGACTGGCGACGAGCGCGTCCAGTTGCTGATCGACATCGGCGACCTGGCTTCCTCCAAGTTGAACGATCGCGCACAAGCCGCCAAGAGCTTCGTGGCAGCGCTCGAGGAACACCCGGATGATCGACGCTTGCTCAGCAAGCTGATGCAGCTCTACAGCGAGGACAAAGACTGGAGCAAGCTGGTCGAGATCGTGATCCGCCTCGCGGGGTTCGTCGACGATCCGAAGCAAAAGGTGAAGTACTTGCACACCGCGGCGATCGTGACCGCCCGCCAGATCGGCGAGCCCGCGCGCGCGCTCGAGTTCTACGAGCAAGTGCTGGCGCTCGAGCCGGGCTTCGATAAGGCGCTGAGCGAGGCCGTCGAGCTCGAGCAAGCCCGCGGCAACCACGCCGGCGTCGAGCGCTGGCTCAAGCACAAGCTCGAGTATACCAGCGCCGCCGACGATCAGGCCGGCATGCTGCAGACCTTCACCGCGCTCGGTGAGCTGTACGAGAAGGGCCTCGGCCACATCGATCAGGCGATCGACGCGCTCGAGGCGGCGCAAACGCTGGACCCGGACAACCGCGAGCGCACCGAGCACCTGAGCAATCTGTACGTCACCGACCCCAGCCGCTACCTGGACAAGGCCGTGGCCGCGCAAGCCGTGCTGCTGCGCCAAAACCCGTATCGCCACGACTCGTACAAGACCCTCCGCCGCCTGTACACGGAGACCAAACAAGCCGACGCTTCGTGGTGTCTGTGTCAGGCGCTCACGGTGCTGAACCTCGCGGAGCCGGACGAAGAACGCTTCTACAAGCGCATGCGCTCGGACAGCGCCGCGCCCGCGCAAGCAGCCCTCTCGGAAGATGACTGGCTGGATCTGGTGATGCACCCGGAGGCCGATACGCTCTTGACCAGCGTGTTCGCGCTGATCGAGCCGATCGTGATCGCACGCCGCAGCCGGGCCGTTCAGGAGCTGGGCTTCGACCCCGGCCAGGCGGTGGACATCGCCAGCCACAGCGCGCCGGTTTGCCAAAGCCTCTACTATGCCGCTGGCGTACTCGGCATCGCGCTGCCGCCTGCGTACGAGAACCGCAGCGACCCGGGTGGCATTTCGTTCTTGTTCGCGACCGAGCCCTCGCTCGTGCTCGGCAAGACCGCGCTCCGTCCCGACGTCCCGCTGCAACCAGCGGCCTTCATCGCCGGTCACAAGCTCTGCTTCTTCCGTCCCGGGCTGTACCTGCGACACCTGCTCGGCTCCGGTACGGCGCTGAAATCTTGGTTCTTCGCCGCGATCAAGCTCACCTCGCCGCAATTTCCCGTTGCGCCGGAGTTGGAGGGCGCAGTGAACGAGGCATATCTCGCGCTAGAAGCCGGTTTGGTCGGGCAAACGCGCGATCAACTCACGCGCGTGGTAGCCAAGTTGCTCACCTCGGGCACCGCGCTCGATTTGAAGCGCTGGGTAGCAGCCGTAGATTTGACCGCGGATCGCGCCGGCTTCGTGCTCGCTCACGACCTCGAGACAGCCGCGCAAGTGGTCAAAGCATCGGACGAAAGCACGGGCGCGGTGTCACTCGACGAGCGCTTCCGGGAGCTCGCGCTGTTCGCCGTCAGCTCGCAGTACTTCGAGATCCGTCAGCGATTGCAGATCTCCGTCGACAGCTGAAACTCAGCACGCGAGCTCGAGCGCCTGGGTCCGGATCGCCGAGCTGCGATCGGTATGAATATTGCTGATTCGGAACCAAATGAAGCTGGACGGCCGCTATTGCGGGTTAGCTGTGACCGGCAAACGACAGCTGAGGCAATTCTTGCACGGGCTGCCGCAGCTCGTGCCGCTCACACCTCGCTGGTCCTCGCACTTTGCGCGCAACGCTCGAGTAGGAAAATGAGCAGAAATACTTGGTCTCTCGTGCTGCTTTGCGGGCTCGGTTCGCTCACTTTCGCGTGCAACGCCTCGCCGGAAGATACGCCGAACGCAGGCGGCGCAGGTGGCAGCGCGGGGACGGCCTGTCCGCTGCCGCCGAGCGCTCTGATCCCAGCGTCATGCGTGGCATGCATCAAGACCTCATGCCCCTCGGTGTACGCCAATTTGTGCGCCGCAGACTGCGGCGCACACGAATACGGCCCAGCTTGCCTGGCTGCTCAGAACGAGATCGCCAGCTGCATATCCACGAACACCCCGTGCCCCTTCGCCTGCATGAGGTCTCATGGCAGCGCCTACGTGGGGGGCGCGCCCGGGGTCGGTGGGGACTCGGCGAGCGGCGGGGATGCAACGAGCGGCGGAGATGCGGCGACGCAGGACGATGGTGGAGCGGCTGCGGTGGGCGCGGCAGGCAGCGACCAGTAAGCGGCACATCTCACCGAACGCGAGCAGCTCACCCGCGTCGCTCGACGTCGCGCTCCGTCGCGGTCCAGCGCTACAGCGTCGCGCCACCAACTGCGCTGGCGCTGGGCACGAAGGTCGGGTGCGAAAAGGTGCCGTTCACGCGCCAGCCGTAGAAGCCGTCTGGGCGCTTTGCGTGCTTGTTCTGAGGAACCATGTCGAACAAAGCTGGCACGGAAGAGCCCGGCGCGCCGAACAGGCTGCGGGTCATGTCGTCCTTGTTCGTGAAGCGCTCGTTGAACTTGAAGCGCGCGTTCAGGCTGAGCACGCTGGCGTCGAAGCTGTCGCGCAGACGCAGGCTGCCATCACCCTGCAGATCCAGATCCTTACCCGCCGCGCTGAGCTGATCCACCTTGAGGGCGCCCGCCGTGGCCGTCGCCTTCAGCGTCAGATCCCCGACCTCGACCTTGGGCAGGGCGATCGCGTTCAACACCTTGGTCTTGCCGTCGCCCGCGGAAAGTCCGGAGAATTTCAGGTCGACCTTGCCTTCGGCGCGACTCAACTTGCCTTCGGGCAAGAGAAATTCGACGTGACCGCCGAGCGTGCCTCCGATTGGCAGGCCCAGCATGTCCGCGAGCAAGGGCGCGTTCGCGAGGCCCAGATCTTCGATGTCGACCTCGAACTTGCGACCGCCGTCAGCGTCGGAGGTGAAGCCAGAGAGCTCGCCGCCGAAGGCTTCTGCCCCGAAGTTCACGTGCATCGTGCCGAACAACAGACGTAAAATCGACACCCGGGCGTGCACGGTGTCGATCCGCATCACCTTGGGCTTGGCGGGCTTGGCGGGGTCCTCGCTCGGGGTCGTGCTGGGCGGCGAGATCAAATCCACATCGTCGGCGCGAACGCCACTGAACCAATACGAGCTCAGATGCCCCAAGCGCAGGGTCAGCGGGCTCGGACCGGTCTGGCTCGCGTTGAACTCACTTTGAATGCGTGTTCGCAGGCGGTCGAACGGGAACGTGACGAAGGCAAAGAACACCAACGCAAACAGGTAAAACACGCCGTAGCCGACGTATTTCAAGATCTGCTTCTGCTTCGCGGTCACGGCTTGTCCTCGTTTGCCGGCGGCTCGGCAGCCTTCTTCGGCTTCTCTGCGGCGGCGCTGCGATCGAACGCGCTGATGGTCATGTCGACGTCGTACATGTCGGGGTCCGGCCCGCGCTTGCGAATGTTCAGCGAGGATATCCTGACCGGATTGCCCGACTGTTCGATGCGTTCCATGAACTTGACCAGCTTCAGCATGCCGACCTTGTGCAGGCTCATCTTGGTCGAGCGCTCGGTGTAGCGCTTGCCGTGCGGGACGCCTTGGCGATCCTGGCTCTCCGGGATTTCGATGCCCGTTTCGCTGGCCAAGCCCGCCAAGAACGCCGCCAGCGGGGGGGCGGGCCTCGCGTAGCGCTCGAGCGTCACCGCCTTCTCGGCCTTCGTCTTCTCGATCTGCTCGCGGCTGTCGGCGATGCTCTCCGACGCCTCGGCCAGCGCCTTGTTGTCGCTGCTCTTCGAATGTACCAAGAGCGAGAGCGCGATCGGCACGACCACGACCACGATCACGCCGAGCACGAGCAGCACGGCGTTCAGCAAGCGCTGTTCGCGCGAATCCAAACGAGCAAATCGCAGGCTGATGTTCACGGCTTGTCCTCGGTCGGCGCTTCTGCGGCCTTCGTTTTCTTCTTCGCGCCGGCATCTTCCGGACACTTGAGCTCGAATTCGAGCACGTATTTCTGGCGGGTATCGTTCACCACCTGGCTCACCTTGGCGATCTTCGAGCCGGAGACACAGCGATGCTCGGCCATCTTGGTCGCCAGATCTTGCGCGTCTTTCGTGGTCGGGACGATACCGTTGACCTTCACGTGCGAGTGATCGACGTCGAGCTCCTCGATGTCGTGCGTCACCGCCATCGGGATCGCGTTCGACAGCTCGACCATCACGTCGAATGCGTCCATGTGCGGCATCGGATCGGGTTCATCCCTGGTCTTGGCGCGCTCGATCGATTCGACCACCGCGACCGGGTCGGTCAGCTCTTCACCGAGCTCCTGTTGGCTCTGCACGGCCAACGCTTTCACCAGCTCCTCGTTCTCACGTGCCAGCGCGTGCAGATCGGCCCAGCTCGCGAACAGGAAGCTGACCAGCGTCGCCGCCACCAAGCCCGCAAGCAAGGGCGCGCGCTCCTTCAAAAAGCCGAAGCCACGTTGGTAGGCGAGCGGCCCGCTGCGTAGATTCAGATCCACCGGCTTGCCGGACAAGCCAGCGGCCAGGGCCAGCGCCTTGGCAAAGCGCGGCAAGGCGAGCACCACGTCCGGGCCGGCCTCGAGCTCGAACGTCGGCAGCGCGCGCACGGGCAGGCCGAGTTCGTGGCTCAGGTATTGATCGGCGCCGCTGGCGCCCGCGCCGCCGCCGAGCAAGATCACCGAATCGATGGCCAAATCAGTGCTGGCCAGGAATGCCAAGAAGGTCTGACGAAGCTCGGCGATCAGAAGAGCTGCGCTCTCGGGCAAGCCCGCCACGCCGCGCGACAAGGTCCGCACGAACAGCGGCTCACCGTCACTCATCACCGCGACCTCGGTGCGCTTGCTCCCCAGGTCGACCAGCGCGACCGGGGTCTTCGCCGTCAGCTCACGGGATACTAGGGCAAGGTTACCGAGCACGAGCGAGCCGCAGCTCACTCGCTCGGGCTCTCGCCCGAGAGCGCGCTTCACGAGCTCGATACGTTCTTTGACCTGTTCGGTGCGGGCCAACGCGGCAATCACTTCGATCGCCGTAGCGTTCGGCTCGGTGCGCAAGACGCGGTAGTCGTAGACCAGCTCACTCATATCGATCGGCAGCTGCGATTCGAGCTCGAACGGCAGCACGGCGTCGATCTGCTTGCGGGCAGTGAGCGGCAGCTTGAGCCGGTGCACGAAGGCGCCGTCACCGTCGATCGCCACCGCGATGCCGTCCGAGTGCGGCAGCATCGGGGTCACGCAAACTTCGAGCGCGCGCTCCAAGGATTCGACCGAGTCGATCGCAACCTCATTGATGGCCTCGATCGCGATGCGTTTGTATCCCGTGCTGAGGAGCAGCGCCCGCACCTGCGACGAGCCGATGTCGATACCGATGTAACGTGCCATGAGGATTTGACTTTACGCTCTTTTTCGGGAGGTTTGCGGGCGTCAATCGACGCGATAGTAGACGACGTTGCCGCCCGGGCCCGGCTTCATCACGCTCGGGATCCCCCCCTGCGTGGAGCCGGTGGGATTGTTGACTGGTTGAGTGCCGGTCGTGGGCGGTACGGTGGACTGCCCGCTCGCGCCTTGGCCGAGGCGCGAAATCAGGTCGTTGAGCTGCTGCTGCGGGCTGGGGGCGCCACGAAAATCCACCACCGCGTGAACGCGGACGCGTGATTCACGCTTCCCCGAGCGGACGTAGCCGGTGGCATAGATGCTGAATACTTTGCTCTCGGTCGTCACCATTTTCGCGGTCTCCGCGGCCGACACGATTGGGATGGGTTCGATTTGCATCGCCTTCATGATCATCGCGATCGGACTACCGCCGCCGCCCATCCCGGGTATGGCACCTGGCGCGGCCGCCGCGCCCGGCGTGCCCGGGGCCCCGACCTGGTTGGTCTGCTGCAGCGCGCTCACGAACTCTTGAGCGTTCTTGAACACGGGCAAGCCCGGCATGAAGCTACGCAGCATGGTCATGGCCATGATGAACTTCTGCGCTTCGACGGCGTCCATGCACATGCGGGCCAGGTTGTTGGAAGCCTGGCAGACGAGGGCCAGCAAGGTCTGTGGGTTGGCGGTGTTCACGTTGACCGCGCCTTGCCCCCACACCGTCACGATTCGCTTGTCGGGCTTGTCCGGATCCGGATCGATGAAGGTAGACCAAAAGTCGTCGCTGATGCCGCGCACGCTGTGCAGCTCTTCCAGGCTATCGAAGGCGGCGTTCTTACGCTGATACGGCTTCTTCAGCAGCTGATAGAACGAGTCTTCGGCGGCGGCTTGTTGCGCCGTGGTGGAGGTCGGATCGCACAGCGCTTGGTCTTGATCGGGATCGATCCAATCGATGATCGCGGAGCACACCGCGCGCCGGTCGGTGTACGACTCGTCCGCGTCGCGGCCTTCGAACAGCGGCGAATACTGCGGGGCCTTGATCAGCCCGATGATCTGGGATGCCAAGCGCGTCTGGCTGAAGGCATCACCGCGCGCGGCCACGTTGAAGTTGATCTTCGAGTCTTCGTCGACGATTTCCAGCCGGAACCCGCCGCCCTTGAAGCCCAAGTTCTTGCCCAATTTCGGGTCGACGCCCGCCAATGAGGCGAAGCTATCCGCGCCGTCTGAATCGTTGAACGCGCCCAGGATACGATCGGCGTAGGCCCACACCGGGATTTGCCGCGGGCCACCGACCAGCGCGAACACGAGTGTCAGCGAGCGCCTGATCGTGGGCTCGGCCGCGATCAGCAGGCGCGACAGGTTGACCCCGCTCTTGGCGGCGTACTCGGCGACCAGGGCGTCCCGGGCCGACAGCGCGCTGCCGAACTCGGCGGAGCTTTCGTCTTGGATCTCGCTGAGCATGACCGTGAGGACGGTCAACGCCGCCAGCACCAAGATCAGCGCCATGCCGCGCTGCCTCCGGCGCTTTTGCAGCGCCTGGGCGCGCTTACCGCGCGGCCGCGTGCGAGGCTTCGCGGTCATTGCATCACCGCGAAATTCAAACCGTTGTCGATCGGCAGCGAAACCTTGGTCACGAGCCGAATCGTGCCTTGCCCGCGCTCGTAGCCTTGGCGTGAGCCGCCGTTGAGCACGAGCACGATCCGCACCTGCACCGGCAAGCGCGCAGGCTGACCGGTGACGGATTGCATCGTGTCCCAGGTATCGACCCAATTGCCGGACAGCGGATCCAAGTACTGGAGATCGAACAGATCGATGTCGGTGGCTAGCACTTCGACCCGTCCACCCTTCTTCGGTTCCTTGTCGAGCGAAGTGCTGATCCTGCGCGCGAGGTCGGTTACGCCGGGCAGCTCGGGATTGGGCGAACCGAAATACGATAGCTCGCACTGGTCGGAGACGTGCGAGTTCTTGTCGATGCGCCGGTTCGAGAAAGAGTTGAAATCCAGGCGATCGGCGGGCGTGCCGGTGCTGCCGACGAACGCGGTGCGTTGAATCAGCAAGGATGCGTTGATCGGAACGTGCAGCGAGATGTACGCGCTCTGCAGTTCGCGAATCATTCGCGTCATCGCCAAGCGACCCTCGCGGTAGCGATCGTCGACGCGCTCGATGCCCTCTCGGCTACGCTTCATACTCGCGAACGAGTTGTAGATGAGCACTGAAATCAACGACAAGACCACGATCGCAACCAAGAGCTCGACGAGCGTAAAGCCTCGGCTGCTGTGAACGTGACGCGCGGACCTGTTCATTTGGCGCCCAAGCCCGTCAAGCTCGGCAACAGGCCTCCCATCGGTGAGCTACCCGTCGTCGATCCACCGAGCATGCCGGGAAGGCCGACACCGCCGCCGCCGCCCACGCCCGCCACCGTGGGGTCGAGTTGACCTTGCTGAGGATTGGTCACGTATTGCGTGACCAGAAGCTCGCGCTCGAACTTGCCCTCTTTGTATGAGACGGTGACGCTCACCTTGCGGATGCTCGCTTCCAGCATCGGCTTGAGCGTCGGGTAGACCATGCTCATCATCATTGGCGCGAGCCCCATCGGGCTCGGTGCGTTGCCGAGAGTCTTGGCTAAATCCGCCGGGCTGGCCTTATCGCCCAGCGCGTTGCCCCCGGGCTGGTTCAGCCCAGCGAGCAGCTTGATCGGACCGAGATCCAGGCCGGCGTCTCCTGCACCCGGTGGCCCCGCGTCCGCTCCGCTGAGCGGTAGCTCGGGTAAGGTCACGCGCTCGACCTTCCACGCACAACGATAGCCCTCGCTGCCGTCGTCATCGCCGCAGCACGGACCGTCGTCCTTGACGTCGGTCAGCTGGTAGCCGAGCTTCAGCAGATCCACCTCGATCTCGCCCATTTTACAGCGGGCAAGGTTGGTCGCGATGGTCAGGTGCTGACCGCGCGCCGCGTTCGTGAACAGGCCCACTTGGGAGCCCAAGATCACGGTCAAGCCCAGGCCGAGGATCGCGATCGCGACCAGCACTTCGAGCAGGGTGAAGCCGCGCTGCGGGAGGGAGCGCTGGGTCATGGCTCGTCTCGCTCGCTCGCCTCGCCGTCGCTGCGCGGCGGCGGCAGATCGACGCGGCCCCGCTCGATCTTGGCGCGGCCGGTGAGGCCACTGATGCTCACCGTCATGCCACCGTCGTCGCCTCGCCGCTTGAGTTGCACCGAGGCGCGTTCGGTCGAGCCGCCGGGAAAGAAATACAGATATGCCCGCCCGCTGCTGCGCGGCTCGTCGTCGTGTTCGGTTTGAACGCTGATGAACTGCACGCCGTTGCCCAACGAGCGAGCAGGGCCGGACTCATCTGGGCTCGAATTGAAGCCCGGTACGGCCCGGAACCGGGCACGCGGCGCGTGCGGCCCCTGCAAGATACGTTCGGACTCCGCCTGCGCCTTCTTCTCCAGATCGGTCGCGGCCTCCGAACCAGAGCTCGAATCCTTGGTGTGCTCGCGCAAGAGCACGCTGGAATCCGCCTCTTCCAAAGTCAGCTTGCCGTTGTCGAGATCGAACGCCAGACGCGTCGGGCGACCCGTGGTGCTAGCGCGCGCCAGGCCGAGCCGAACCCCACTGACGATCAACGTAGCCGCCGATTTGAGCCGGCTGCCCTCCAACATCCCGGGCCCCATCAGCACCGTGCCCCCCAACACCGCGATCAAGGCGATGACAATCAAGAGCTCCACGAGCGTGAGCCCGCGCTGATCGACGCGCTTCCTGACACCCCGAGGGGTGTGGTGCGTCTTTCGTTGGGCTCTCGGGAGTGCCATTGCCTTGGACTCTCACGGAATCACGGGGTTTCGTTGGGCGTGCCAGCGCCCTTGGGCACCATGATGTCGTCCTTGGTGCCCTTCTTCTTGTCTGGACCGTTGGACGAGATGATCACTTCGTCGTCGGTGCAGGTCAGCGTGTAGTCTTGGTTCCAGGAATCCTTGGTGGTTTGGCCTGGGTCGAGCTGCTTTTCCTGCACCAGTTGGCTCATCGTCGGGCAGCTGGTTTCGTTGTTGGCGGCCTGCCACTGCTGAATCGCGGTACGCACGATGCGCGCGCCGGTCTCGGCGTTCTTGATCTGCGCTTCCTTGTATTTGGGGAGCGCGAACACGGCCACACCACCGGCGACCATGGCAATGATCGCGACCACGATCAAAACCTCGACCAGCGTCACGCCCTGGCGCGCGCGTTTTTCGCGTAAGCGCCTGCTCATCGCCGACGCGCTTCGCGATACCCGGAGGGGTAAAAGCGATCGCTCACTGAAGCTCATTCCTGATGATTTCGTGTTCATGGGTTCCTCGTCATTCTACGCGGTCCAGGCCTCCCGGTTCGCCGTCCGGACCATCGCTGGAGAGCTGGTAGGCCTCTCCTTCGCGGTGGGCTGGACAGACGAAACGGAGCGCATGCCCCCAAGCGTCCGTGGGAGCGTCTTTGAAATTTCCATAACTCGTGAGCTTGTCGAGCCCGCTCGGACAACCGCCGCCGTTGTCTGCGCGAAAAGCGTCGATCGCGTGGCGAACGCCGATCAGCGTGGCGCGCGTTTGGCGGACGCCCGCGCTGTGGCGTTCGCGCACACCCAAGACGGCGATCGTGCCGAGCACCCCAATCACGATCAAGACCGGACCGACCCGCCCGAGCATGAGCAGGCTGCGTAATCCAGCGCGGCGCTCCCAAGGGAAGCGGATCCGTCGCTCGCCGGGGAAGCGACGCGCCGAGGCCATCACTGGACCAACTCGTTCATTTGAATCAGCGGCATCAAGATGGCCATGGCGATGAAGCCGACCACTCCGCCCAACAAGACGATCATCAGCGGTTCGAGCAGGCTGGTCAGCGCCACCACGCGCGTCTCGACGTCAGCCTCGTAGGCGCGGCTCACGTTCTCGAGCATCGCCTCGAGCTGACCGGTCTTCTCACCGACGGCGATCATGTGCGTTACCATGGGGGGGAACACGCGCGCGCGCTTGAGCGGTTCGGCGATGCTTTCACCGCCGCGGATGGAGCCGATCGCCTCGCTGATCACGCTCTCCAAGCGCGAATTTTCCAGCACGTGGCGCCCGATTTCCATGGCTTGAAGCAGCTGCACCCCGCTCGACAGCAGCGTGGACAGCGTGCGTGCGAAGCGCGCAACGGAGACCAATAGCTGCAGCCGGCCGAAGATCGGCACTACCAGCCGAAACGAGTCCCACTTGAGCTTGCCGGCGACCGTGCCTCGCCAGCGCTTGAACCACCATACGGATCCGGAAACGACGGCGATGATCAACCACCAATAGCCGGACATGATCGCGGAAATCGTGATCAAGAGCTGGGTGTACCAAGGCAGCGCGTGCCCGAGGTTCTCGAAGATGCTGGTGACTTTGGGCACCACCGCGACCATCAGCACGCTGACCATGATGATGCCGATGAACATCATCAACACCGGATAAGCGAGCGCAGCCGTGACTTTGCCCTTCAGCCGCGCCTGGCCTTCCATGAAGTCTGCGAGCCGCTCGAGCACGGCTTCCAGCGTGCCGGAGGCTTCACCTGCTGCGACCATGTTGGTGTACAGCGACGGGAATATCTTGGGGTGCGCCTCGAGGCTCTTGGCGAAGCTCGTCCCTTCGTTGAGCGTTTCGCGCACGGCGGTGAGCGTCTTCTTGAGCTGCTCTTTTTCGACCTGTTCGGTCAGCGCCGCGACCGATTCGACCAGCGGCACGCCCGCTCGCACCAGCGTCGCCAGCTGGCGAGTCATGACCGCGATGTCGGCGGTCGACGGCCTTTGCATGAACGCAAACAGGTTGCCTTTCCATGCGGTCTTGCTGCCCTTCTCCGCTTCCTCGTTGGCTTCGGTGAGCAGCACGCCGTCTCGACGGAGCACGGCGCGCAACGATTTGGCGTTGTCTGCGTCGCGATAGCCTTTGACCGGCTTGCCGGACGCAATCTGAATTCCGCGGTACTCGAAGACGGCCATGGTTCAACTCATGAGTCGACGAACACGTCTTCTTGGGTGGCGGCCACGACCTCTTCGACCGTCGTCATCCCGAGCAAGACCTTGCGCGCGCCATCGTCGCGCAGCGAATCCATACCCTGACCCTGGGCCGCACGTTTGATGGTCATCGCGTCGGCGCTGGCCAGCACCAGCGCGCCCACCGTATCGTCTGCCACGAGCAACTCGTAGATGCCCATGCGGCCGGTGAAACCCTTGTTTTCACAGTGGGAACAACCCTTGGCACGAAACAGCCGAGGCATGCCCGGACCGCGCCAGCCCACCGGCTCGTAGGTCACGTTGTGCGCGGTGTAGCGCGGAGAAAGCACGCGTTCGTCGCGCCGCCGCGTGCGCTCTGGGTCGATGCCCAGCTGTTGCAGCTCGAAAGGGGTCGCTTCGTACTCCTCTTTGCAATGCGGACAGAGCACGCGCACCAGGCGTTGCGCCAAGATGCCGATCACCGTCGAGCGCACCAAGAAGGCTTCGATGTCCATCTCCACCAAGCGCGTCACTGCGCTCGCCGCGTCGTTCGTGTGCAAGGTGCTCAGCACCAAGTGGCCGGTCATGGACGCGTGGATCGCGATTTCCGCGGTCTCACGGTCACGAATTTCGCCGACCATGATCACGTCCGGGTCTTGGCGCAAGAACGCGCGCAGCGCGCTGGCGAAGGTCAGGCCGATCTTCGCCTGAACGGCCACTTGGTGGATGCCACCGATCTCGTACTCGACCGGATCTTCCGCGGTCAGGATGTTGATCTTGGGGCGATTGATCTTGTTCAGGCACGCGTAAAGCGTGGTCGTCTTGCCGCTACCGGTCGGGCCCGTCACCAACAAAATCCCGTTCGGGCGATGGATCAGGTGCTCCATCAACCAACGGTCGCGCTCGGCGAAGCCGACCTCGGCGATATCCAACAACTTGTTGGTCTTGTGCAAGAGGCGCATCACGATCCGCTCGTGGTCGCGACTGGTCGGGATGGTCGAAACGCGGATATCGATGCTGCGCCCGGCGATGCGCAGCGAGATGCGCCCGTCCTGCGGCAAGCGCTTCTCGGCGATGTTCAGCCCCGCCATGATCTTCACGCGCGCGATCACCGAGCTCATGAACTGCAGAGGGGCACGACGCGCGACGTACAGCTGGCCGTCCACGCGGTAGCGAACCACCACTTCGCGTTCTTCCGGCTCGACGTGAATGTCGCTCGCTCGCTCCTTCACGGACTGCGAGAACAGGCCGTTCACCCAGCGAATGATCGGTGCATCGTCGTCCGAGTCGAGGATGTCGATTTCCTCGGCGTCTTCGACCTGGTCGGTCTCGAGTTCGCTGATCGTCTGCTGACGCTCGTAGACCTGATTGATCGCGTCGATCACGGTGTCGGCCGGGGCGACCGAGAGCACGACTGGCTTTTGAAACGCGGCGCGAATGTCGTCCAAGCCGTCGGTGTCGAGCGGATCGGAGCAGACCACCTCCACGCGATCCTCGTAGTCGCCGAGCACGAGCAATTTGTGCGATTTGGCGTAGCCGATCGGCAACTTGTTGGCCATGTCCGCCGGCACGCTGTTCACGTCGATGGTCTCGACGAACGGCAGACGACACTCAGCAGCGAGCGCGCGCGCCAAGGCGCTCGAGCTCGCTGCCTTGGAGGTCAAGAGCAGCTCGAACAGCGTCGTCCCCTTCTCACGCTGTTGCGCGTAGAAGGGCTCGAGCGCGCCCTCGGCGATGACGCCTTGGCGAACCAGAATGTTACCGAGCGCGCGTTGCTCCTGCATCGCTCACTCCACGCGATCTACGTTCACGCTGCGCGCGATCGGGTTGATCCGAAACGCTGGCTCGTTCTGGCCTTGTGGAGCCGGAGCCGGTGTCGGGACCGGAGTGGGAAGCGGCGCGGGTTGACCCGGCGCAGGTTGACTCGGCGCAGGTTGACCCGGCGCGGGTTGACCCGGCGTGGGTTGAGCGGGTTGACCCGGTTGAATCGGCGCGAGTTGACCGGGCTGAGCAGCGGGCGCGCGCCCGGCTGCGTTGCTTTGCGTGACGCCCGCTGGCGCGCGAAGACGGCGGGCACCGTCCGCGCCGCCCGACGCCGTGGCGCCAGCAGTCAGGCCGACCCCGTGCACGTCGCCCGGCAGCTCGATCGGATCACTCGGCTCGCGCAGCGGTGCTTCGCGCGGCTTGCTCTCTTCTTCCAGGCGCGCTTGCTCGGCGATTTCGAAGAAGGCCTTGCGCACGTCTTCGACCAAACCGCTGGTGCGCGACCAGTCGCGCGGGGGTTGCCAGTCGGTGCCGGAGAAGACCATGAAGCGATCCAGGAATTCCTGCCGCTCTTGCATCTTGCGTTCGAAAATTTTGCGCAAATCTTCTTGATCACGAATGACGTGCGGGGTGAGCACGAGCAAGAGGTTCTTCTTGCGCTTTTGCACGTCGGAGGTGCGGAAGAGCGCGCCGAGCAGCGGCAGATCGCCCAAAACGGGCACCTTGGTGCGCGTGGTGGTGTACTCGTCGCTCATCAGACCGCCGATCACCACGGTCTGCTGATCTTGCACCACGACGGTGGTGTTTGCAGTGCGCTTGATGATGCTGACCGCTCCGAGCGTGCCGGCGGTCGCGCCTGGCGCGCTGCTCTCCTGATCGATCTCCAAGCGAACCTGGTTCGACTCGTTGATGTGAGGCTTGATCTTGATCTTGTTGCCGACATCCTGGCGGGGTGCGGCAAAGCCACCCAGACCGCCGAGCAAGCCCAGGCCCACTCCGGCGCCAGCAGCGCCAGCCGCCGCAGCCGTCGCACCACCGCCAACGTTGGTCTGCAAGGGGATGTTCTCGCCGATGCTGATCGCCGCTTCGACGTTGTCAGTGGCGATGATGTGCGGACTGGCCAGGATGTTGGAACGACCGCTGGACGCCACGGCATTCAGCACCACGCCGAAGGCCGGGATGCTCAGACCGGTGCCGAGTAGATTGGTGGTATTGGGTATCGCCGGACCGCGAATACCAGCGGCAAAGCCCTGCAGCAGGCTGGGATCGGCCGGGAAAGCCACCGATTTGCCGGCATTGAAGCCGCCGAGCAAGAGCGTGTCCTGCGCTGCCCCGAGCGGGCTGCCACCGTGGAAGGACATGCCCATGGTGGTCGTGTCCGTGACCGCGAGATCCATGATCACGCATTCGATGAACACTTGGCGGCGCGAGTGATCCAGCTTGTCGATCACCAAGCGCATCGTCGCGTAATCGCGATTCGAGGACGTGATGATCAGCGAGTTGGTGCTCTTGTCTGCGGTGATGCGCAGATCGCCCTCGAAAGTGCCCTGCGCCCCACCGCCAGGTGCGCCGGCTGCGGGTGCAGCCGCGCGAGAGCCCGCGCCACCGAGCATCTGGTTCAGCGTCTGCGACAACTCTTCGGCCATCGCGTGCTGCAGCGGCAAGACGTGAATTTTGCCGGACGCGTTGGTTTGCGAGTCTAGCCGCTTCAACACCTCTAACAGGCGTAGGTACGAATCTTCTGTGCCGACCACGATCAGCGAATTGGTCTGTTCGTCGGCGATCACCTTGTTCAGACCGTTGGCCTTGCCCATGCCGGGCGCAGCGCCCGGGGCCGGTGCGGCGCCCAACTCGAACAGCTCGTTCACGCGTTTGGCGAGCTCTTGCGCGGCGCCGTTGCGCACGGGCTCGATCCACATGTGCTGACCCGACCCGCCGACGTCGATCTCTTCGACGATGCGCATCAGCCGCCGCACCTGCGTGGCCGTGTCGGTGACGATCAGCAGCTTGCCCGGCGTATACACCGAGATATCACCGTCTTTGCTCTTGAACTTGCCGAGCAAGGCCATCGCCTCCTCGGTGCCCACGTGCTCCAAGCGGTACAGGCGGGTCACGAAGCGATCGGAGTCTGGCACCGGCTCGCCGCGCGCAATCACCGGCGTTGGCTGAGTCACCACGCCGCCGCTATCGACGATCTTCAAGAACCGACCGTGCGGAACGACGGTCATGCCGTTCGCGTCGAGGATCGAGAGGAAGGCTTGGTAGGCCTCCTCCAAGGTCACGGCCTCGGGAGACACGACCGTGGCTTTGATCTGACGAACCTTGGCTCCGTAGATGAAGCGCTTACCAGTCAGCCCGCTGATGTGGTTGACGAGCTCGGCCAGATCCGCATCCTGCAAGTTGAACTTGACCAAATGCCCACCCGGCTGCGCGCGAAAAGGCACGTCGGCGGCGGTGGCGATCTTGTCCATCGTGGTCGGTAGCGCGGCAGCGGCGCCCGGCGGGTCGCGATCCGCCGGGTTGGTCGTTGCCGGCGCAGCAGCCGCTGGCGCAGCAACGGCGGGCGCAGCAACGGCGGGCGCAGCAACGCGGCGCGCCGGTGTTTTGATTTGCGCGGGCGCTGGCTTACGCGCCGCCGGCGCATCCTGCGCGGAAGCGGTGGCCGCGAACAGCAAGGCGAGCGAGGCCGTTCGAGCCGGACCACACGGCCCGAAGGCACGCGAAAACTTGAACTTCGAAAACACGGAACTCGTCACGAAAACACTCACTTGATGTGATGGACAATGGACACGGGGCTACCGCGGCGGTTGACGGTAACGTCCAGCTGGGGGGCGGTTCGAAGTCGGGCGTACGCCTCTAGCGCTTTTTCGGGGCTGCCCATGTTAAAGCCGTTGATCGACTCCAAGCGGTCGCCGTTCTGTAGCCCAAGCGTGCCGAGCAGCGTCTCGGGCCGGATGCCGAACAGCCGAATGCCGAGCACCTTGCCGTCTTTCGTTTCGGGCACGATGCGCGCGGACTTCATCAGCTCCGCCTGATTTTCTAGGATCTTGTCGACGACCGAGCGGTCGATGTTGAACTCGGTATCGCTGATCTTCTGAATTTTCGAGGCAATGTCGGCCGGCACGGGGTTCGGGCCGCCACTCGGCGGCGGCGGCGGCGGCGCCGCGGTTGCAGCCGGCGCGGCCGCCGGCAGGGTCGGCTGCACCTTGAACAACATGGCCTGGCACAGGGCGCCGCCGGAGGACAGCCAAACCGCAGGCGTGTTCTCGCGCGGATTGTAGCCGATGAACTCGACCTTTTTGCCGCCCACGTCGTCTCCGACGCGGTGCATGCGCGGACGCGGTTCACCCGGCGCTTGCAGCGCGGCGACCGACCATTGCGGATCGGTCGACTCGGTGACGATGAACACGGTGGGCGAGTCACAGGCAGGAGCCGTCAGCGGATCGCTGTTGTCGATCGGGCTCTTGCCCGGCACCGGCACATCACCCAGTGGAATGATTTCAGCATTGAGCGGGCCGGTGACCGAGTCGAAGGGATTGCGCGAAATGATCGCGTCCGCGGTCGGGCGCTCGCGGGTCACCGGTGCTGCGGCAACCATCGGCCGAGGCGGCGCGGCGCTGCTGACCGGCCCCGAGAACGCCGCTCCGATCAGTTGAGTCGCGCCCGCAGCCTGGAAGTAGGCGGCAAGCGCGACGAACGCCAGCACCACGCCGAGGAAGTATTTCTTGAGCAGGAGATCGAAGGTCACGGGTCCCAATGCCGCCTCAAGCGAGAGACGTGCCAGCGCTCATTACCGGAAAAACCAACGAATTTCCACGGGTTTTGGCGCTGTGTTCGGCGCGTGCGCGCGCCAAGCTGGCAAGCTTTTCCGGCCGAATCGACCGCTTTCGACAAACTGGCAAAAGCCGGCCCTGAGCGCGGGGGCCCGAGCCCGCATGCGAGCGCCAAACTCGCGCACTTCGCGCGCTCACTCGTTCTCGCCCAACTTGCGGTAGATGGTGCGGGTAGAGATGCCGAGCAGCTGCGCGGCCAGCGATTTGTCGCCTCCGGTGTGCGAGAGCGTATCGCGAATCATGCGCTGCTCGACCTCCGACAGAGGCGTTCCGATCGAAAACGTCAACTCCGACGGCAGCCGCGGCGCAGCGCTGGCCACCGCGTCCGGGAGATCGGACAGACCGAGCAGCTCCGAGCGGCACAGGACGGCTGCGCGCTCGATCACGTTCTCGAGCTCGCGCACGTTGCCCGGCCAGGAATAGTCCATCAGCTTGTGCAGGACCTCACTCGGGACGGTGAGCCGAGCTCGACCGTTCTTGGTGCAGTACACGCCCAAGAAATGATCGACCAAGAGCGGGATGTCCTCTCGGCGCGCGCGGAGCGGCGGCGCAGTGACCGCGATCACGTTCAAGCGGTAGTACAGATCTTCGCGGAAGCGGCCCGCTTCTACCTCCGACACCAAATCACGGTTCGTCGCGGCCACGATTCGCGCGTCGGCCTTCACGGTGTGGCCGCCTACGGGCTCGTACTCGCCCTCTTGCAACACGCGCAAGATCTTCACTTGCACCGCCGGACTCAGCTCACCGATCTCGTCCAAAAACAAAGTGCCGCCGCGGGCGCGAGCAAAGCGGCCCTCGCGTTTCGCGATCGCGCCCGTGAATGCGCCGCGCTCGTGCCCGAACAGCTCCGCCTCCAGGATGCTCTCGGGAATTGCCGCGCAATTGACGGCCACGAACGGCCCGTTCGCGCGGCCGCTCTTGGAGTGGATGTAGCGCGCGATCAGCTCCTTGCCCGTGCCACTCTCGCCCAAGATGAGCACGGTGGCGCTGGATGGCGCGGCCTGCGTGGCGACGTCCAGCACGCGCCGCAAGGCCGGGCTCTGACCGACGATCTCGCGATTGGTCAGGAGCTTGAGCTCTTGGCGCAGTGAGCGATTCTCGGCCACGAGTGACTGACGCTCGGCCGCCTTACGCACGCTCTTGACGATGGTCATGCGTTTGAGCGGCTTTTCCACGAAGTCATACGCGCCGTCGCGCATGGCTTGCACGGCGGTCTCGACGGTGCCGTACGCCGTCATCAGCACGACTTCCGTGTCGGGCGACACTTCTTTGAGCGCGCGCAAGAGCTCGGCGCCGCTCGTGCCCGGCATCATCAAGTCGGTGAGCACGACTTGCACGCGGTGGCGGCGCACCAACTCGAGCGCCGCCTTCGCGCCGTCCGCAACGAACACGCGCATGCCCTCGCGCTGAAAAATTTTCTCGAGCGACGCCAGGTTACTGGCCTCATCGTCGACCACGAGCACGGTGATGTCAGCTCCGGAATCCGGCGTGGGGCGGGAGCTAGGAGACAAGTCGTCGAGCGCCTCTGTCATCACGTCAGGCATCTTGCCATAATGGCGGTGAACGGAATTTCTGTCAAACCCCGTTTTAACATTAACGGTATCCATGGGTTATCGGATCGGGTAGTTTTGGATGTGGTCGATGGACCTACAGCGACGCTGAACAAATGGGCGTCATAGGGGATCGACAAATGTTCCGTAGTTTGATCTAACCAACACTGACTCTTGTACGCCGAAGCCACGACCCAACCCGCGCCGGCCGCCACCGCGGCCATTCAATTCGTACCCTGCGTGCGGCTGTTCGTCGAACGCATGTCCGTCGAGCAAGCAGACGATGACAAGCACGAGCACGGTGGGTTCGCCGAGCTCGACGTCCCAGTGCTCGCGCTTTCGTTCGAATACGCAGGCACGCGCATCCGCGCGTCCGATCGACGAAAGCAATTCTTCGTCGGCCAGGGCGGCGGGCTCGCGCGCGTAGAACGCGACTCCGCGGGCGAGGCGCGGGCACAGTGTTTGCTGGAAGGGTTCGGCGCGGTCGAGGTCGAGTGTGCGTCGGCTTACGCCGCGGACCTCGATTCACAAGCAGATTACATCGTTCAGGTCGGCGGCAACGTGCACACGCTGTGCTCCTTCACGGCCTACGCCTTGCCGCAGCTCGAGAGCCTCGGTTTCAAGATCGAGATCGCAGCGGACTATCCGTACCAGGTCGTGTCGCCGGACGTGCCTTGGTACGCCACGGTCGACGCCGACGATGGCAGGAGTGATTGGTTCAGCCTAGAGCTCGGCATCGAGATCGAGGGCAAGCGCGTGAACTTGGTGCCCGCGTTGCTCGAGCTCCTCGAAGAGTGCAACGACGTCTCGAGCTTGGAAGCGCTCTTGCGCATGCCCGCGCGTTTCCGCGTGGTTCCCATCGGTGAAAACCGCTATTTGCCGGTTCCGCCCGAACGCCTGCGCTCGGTACTTCAGGTGTTGCTCGAGCTGTATCGCGGCGAAGAGCTGGCCAATGGCGCGCTCAGCTTTCCCGGCTCACGCGCCGCGACCGTGGCCAAGCTCGACGAAGCACTCGACGGCGCCGCGACGCTGCTCTGGGGCGGCGACACCGACGTGAGGAAGCGCGGGCGCGCGCTGGGCAGCGGCACGCGCGAAAAGGTGGCGATTAGCACCAGCGGTCTGACGGCAACGTTACGCCCCTACCAACAAGAGGGGCTCGATTGGCTGCAGCACTTGGTCGCGTGCGACGTGGGCGGAGTGCTGGCCGACGACATGGGCCTGGGCAAGACGCTGCAAACGATCGCGCACCTGTCGGCCGAGAAGGCCTCGGGGCGCATGACGTCTCCGAACTTGGTCTTGATGCCGACCAGCTTGATCGGCAATTGGCAGCGTGAGCTGAAGAAGTTCGCGCCGCACTTGAAGGTCGTGATTTTGCACGGCAGCAAGCGCGAAGCACGCCGCCGTGAAGTGTCGGACGCGGACGTCGTGCTCACGACCTACCCGCTCGTGCTGCGCGATCTGGAGCACTTTCGCGATCGAGAGTTTCACCTTTTGATTTTGGACGAAGCGCAGGCAATCAAGAACCCGCGCAGCCAGATCAACAAGGCCGTGGGCGCGCTCTCCGCCAGGCATCGGCTGTGCTTGTCCGGCACCCCGGTGGAAAACAATCTGGAAGAGCTGTGGGCGCTGTTCGATTTCCTGATGCCGGGCTTCTTGGGCGACGCCGACCGCTTCCGCACCGCGTTTCGCTACCCCATCGAGCGCGAGGGGAATGCGCAGAAGCTGGAGGCGCTGCGCAACGCCGTGGCTCCCTTCATCTTGCGCCGGATGAAAGAGACCGTGGCGCGCGACCTGCCGCCCAAGACAGAGCTGATTCGCCCGGTCGAGCTGGCCGGCGATCAGCGCGAGCTGTACGAGAGCATTCGCGCCGCCGCGCATAGTGAGGTGCGCACGGCGATCAAGAAGAAGGGCATTCCGGGCTCAGCGATCGCAATCCTGGATGCGCTGATGAAGCTGCGCCAAGTGTGCTGCGATCCGCGTCTCGTGTCGGTGTCGTCCGCGCGCACGGTGACGAGCTCCGCCAAATTCGATTTGTTCTTCGAGCTGGTCATGACGCAACTCGAGCAAGGCCGGCGAGTGCTGGTTTTCTCGCAGTTCACCCGCATGCTCGCGCTTCTATCGGCGGGCTTGAAAGAACGTAACGTGCGCACGGTCGAGCTCACCGGCTCGACCGTCGATCGCCAAAAGGTGTGCGATGTCTTCGAAGCACGCCAAGCAGACGTGTTCTTGATCAGCCTCAAGGCAGGCGGTACCGGGCTCAATTTGACCAGCGCCGACACGGTCATCCACTACGATCCGTGGTGGAACGCGGCAGCGCAGTCGCAAGCCACCGATCGCGCGTACCGGATCGGCCAAACCAGGCCCGTGTTCGTGTACAACCTGATCGTGGCCGGCAGCGTCGAGGAACGCATGCTGCGCTTGCAACAGAAAAAGCAGCAATTGGCTCAGACCCTGCTCGGCACGGGCGGCGTCCCCTCACGCTTGACCGAAGGCGATCTCGAAGACCTGTTCGCGCCGCTGGCTGACTGACGCGCTTCGCGATCCCCGACGGGGAGTCGGCGCCGGAACTGCGGCCGAGCTGCATGTCATCGCGCTGTCTCCGGGGGTTTCACCCCGCCCATCGGCGACCGTTACTTCGTCGCTGTGCATAACGGGAGGCCTAGTCCAAACGGGAACTACGAGTCCAGGGTCGGTACCGCAAGCGCGATACTGGAGCGACGGGCGAGCGATATACCAGCAGCCGCTACCCGCACGGTGAGACGGGCAGCTCAACCGTCCAGCTTCTTCAACTCCTTCGGCTCCACATAGTCGTTCGGCTGGAGCACCAGCCGTTCGACGCGTTCACCCGTCGCGAAGCCGTTCACGATTTCTTCTAGATCGCTCTCGGCGACGCGCCCGTAGAAGTAGCCGTCGGGCTCGACGGCTATCACGGGACCGACCCAGCACGTGTCGAGACAACTCGACGTGCAAGCGCGGGCTTCGAGTTCGGCGAGGCCGCGCTTCTTGAGCATCGATTTCAACTTTTCGTGCAACTCGACCGCGCCGCGAGTAGCGCACGATCCTTTCGGCGTGCCGTCGGGACGGCGGTTGACGCATACGAACAGGTAGCGTTTTCGTTCGGCCATTTTCCCGTGCAGCCTAACTCGAGGTGGTGACCGCGCGCACGGAGTCCGCGACGATTGCCAAGAGTTCGTCGAGATCCGCGTCGGCAATGTTCAGCGGAGGGGCGATGTACACCACGTTACCGAGTGGGCGCAGGTAGGCGCCCCGGCGCAATGCCTCGTGATACACGCCGAGCCCGCTGCGCTCGAGGTAACCCTTCTGGCCGCCGAGCTCGACCGCGCCGATCATGCCCAAGGAGCGGCTGGCGATCACGCCCGGAATGGCCAAAAATTCAGCGAAGGCGCTCTTGATGCGTTGCGCTTTGGCGGCTGCGCGCTCCAGCACGCACTCCTCTTCGTAGACCTTCAACACCTCGATTGCGAGCGCCGCGCCGAGCGGGTTACCGGTGAAGGTGTGGCCGTAGAAGAAGGACCGCTCGCTGCCGCCGAAGAAGCCCTCGAAGATGCGGCGAGTGGCGAGCGTCGCCGCCATCGGCAGCATGCCGCCAGTGAAGCCCTTGGCGGTGCACATCAGATCGGGCGCGATGCCCGCGTGTTCCGAGGCCCACATCGGCCCCGTGCGGCCGTAGCCCGCGAATACTTCATCGAGCACCAGGAACACGTCGTGCTTCGTGGTCAGCGCGCGCGCGCGACGCAAGAACTCAGCGTCGTACATGCGCATGCCCGCGGCGCCCTGCACCATTGGCTCGAGCACGACCGCAGCGATGCTATCCGCGTTCTCGTTTAGGATCGCCTCGAGCGCCGAAAATGCGCGCTCGAAGCCGTCGCTCGCCGCTGGTACGCGCAAGCACTCCATGATCACGGACGAAAACGGACGTCGAAACACCTCGACGCCGCCGAGCGCGGTGACACCCAAGGTTTCGCCGTGGAACGCGCCGTCGAGCGCGACGAAACGGGTACGCTCCGGTCGCCCGTTTTGCGCCCAATATTGCAGCGACATCTTCAGCGCGACTTCGACCGAGGTCGACCCGTTGTCGCTGAAAAACACGTGCGAGAGGCCGGCTGGCGCGAGCTTGACCAGCTCCTTTCCGAGCAAGGCCACGGGCTCGTGCGTGATCCCGGCGAGCGCGGTGTGGCACAAACGTTCGGCCTGGGCCGTAAGCGCGCGAACCAAACGAGGGTGATTGTGACCCAGAGCCGCGCACCACCACGATGAGTTACCGTCGAGGTACGCCCGGCCGTCCGCATCGAACAGACGCGAGCCACTGGCCCGAGCGATGACCAACGGGTTGGTTTCAGCGATGTATTCATCCATCGCCGTGTACGGATGCCAAACGTAGGCCTTGTCCAGCGCAATGACCTGCTCACGAGCGAGTGCCTTCATTTTCTCTTCTTACGCCAAGTGATGCGACTGGGGATCGTCCCCGGCAAGCTGGTCGTCAGGGGGAGCGCCCAGGGGCAAGAACAGAGTGACGCTCGTGCCCTCACCTTCCTGGCTCTCGATCAAGAGCTCACCGCCGTGTGCCTCGACAATGCGCTGCACGATCGGTAAACCCAAGCCGGTGCCGCTGGGTCGGGTGGTGAAGAACGGGTCCAACGCACGTTCTCGGACCTCCGGCTCCATGCCGTGCCCGTGATCTTTGATCTGAATCGAGACCGCGGGACCCGTGGGCAACACACCCCGGCTAACCACGATGTCCACGCGGCCGCCCCCGCGCATGGACTGACAAGCGTTCTGTACCAGATTGTCGAACACGAGCCGAAATAGGTTCGGATCGACCCAGACGGTCTGAATCTCCGGATCGGCCGCGATTGACACCACGACCTCGTGGCCATCCAGGATTTGTGAGCGGGAGCGTTTTGCGAGTTCGCCGAGCGAAACTGGTGAGCGCTTCACGCTGACGGGGCGCGCGAAGCGCAGCAAATCAGTCACCAAACGGTTGAGGCGCGCAGCCTCTTCGTCGACGATCGACAGCAGGATGCCGCGATCTTCCTCGCTGCCAGAGACGCGACGCAGGCCGGCCACCGCGTTCACGATCACCGCCAACGGATTACGCACTTCGTGAGCAATGGCGGCCGCAAGCTCACCGACGGCAGCCAGCTGGTTCTTGCTCACGAGCTCGCTCTGCACCACCCTGAGCTCCGCGTGTGAACTGCGAAGCTCGTCCGTCCGGAGCCGCAGGCGCTGCGTGGTCTGCTCGAGGCCGCCCGCCGCCAAGCGGTAGCGCATCAAGACCGTACCCGCTACGCCAAACGCGAAGATCAGGAACGCGTGCGGCAAGAAGCTGATCGTGTTCTTCAAGACCCCTGACGCCAGCGCTGCGTCGTTGAAAACGGCCGGCACGGCCAGTGAGATGCCGATCAACGAAGCCAAGGCGTCACGCCTGCCCGCGCGATAGGCGCGCGCCAAGATGACGACCGTCGCCAGAGTCTCTAGCAAGCCGACGACGTAAAATGCGTGCCCGATCGAACTCGCAGCGCCAATCATGTGATTGACGCTGACGCCGAAGATATTGGAGTGGACGATTTGAGATTTGCCAGGCACCCAAAGCGCGCCCGTCCAATTCGCGATGAAGAAAAATGCCGCGAGCAGGTAGAGCGGCCAGCAGCGGCGCAAGCGCTGTTCAACGGTCGAGAAACACAGCGCAAAATGCACGTTCAGCGGGGCTGCGAAGATCACGCCGGACAACCCAATCTGATCGGCAATGATGCCGTGCGGGCGCGCTCCGTCGTGATAATCCAAGCCTACGCCGATGCTCATCACGCTCAGCGAAAAGCACAAAAGAGCGAACACGAAGTACTCGGATTCGCGCCGCCCTGCAAAGTAGGCCAGCACGAAGAACACACCCAAGCCGAGCTGCGCCGCTGCCCAAGCGGAGAGCACGCCGGATAAGAACGTCCCGCTCACGATCCTCCGGACAGCTCACGATTGACCGTGAAGTGCGTCATGTGGGTTGTCGCAGCCACTGCCTCGACGCTCACCTGGTACAGGCCGCTCGGGACTTCGTGCAGTACGAACGGCGAGGTGAGCCGCAATTGCCCGCTCACAGCGGGCGACTCGAGCGTGATCGTGTAGGGCGTGTCGCTCTGCGTGCCAAGCGCCGAGAACACGAACGCATCGAACACGACGGACTCGCTGTTCTTCGCCCCATTGTAGCTGCCGTCCGGCCTGCGCAACCAGACCGCGCCGCTCGGGCCCGCTGCTTCTCCCGACGTCTTGCCGATGAAGAAGCGGCGTGCCTTGGCTGCGCGCGGTCCGCCCGAAGCCGCCCGCGGCACTAGGCCCGAGGCAGTAACAGGAGCCGCGAAGAGCCAATGCGCGCCGGGCACCAGAGCCACGTCGGCTTTCAGCAGTTCTCCGAGCGCAATCGTCGGCTCGGCGAGCGACACGCGCCGTGGACGGCCCGCGTCGAGCGAAAGCTCGAGACCGATGATGTCCGGCAGAGCAGCATCGCTGATTAGGCGCACTCGATAACTACGTGGATCAGCACTCATCACGTGCTCGCCCAGCTCGGGCGTAACAAACTGCAGGCTCGCCGTGGACAGTGGGCTGTCGAGCACATCCGCCTGAAGCTTCGTGCTGTTCCTTATCGGCTCCACGCTGGGCACGGGGGCGGGCGCGCAATTCGACGTGGGTACCGCCACGCTTGGCGCAGCCTGCCGACTACACGAGACGGCGAGCACGAACAGCACACAGAACCAGCGCACCTTGGAACGCTACCCCGACCTGCGCCGCCGCTCAATCGAGTCGCAAACCGCGCGGATCGGGGCCGCGGGACGCCCCTCGGTCGCGCCCTCCCGGCCACACTCGCCAGGGAGGGCGCGATCTGCTACGCGAGTATTTCCGATGAGCTACGTGGTTTTGGCACGCAAGTGGCGCCCGATGCGCTTCGAGGACCTGGTTGGGCAAGACCACGTCGCTCGCACGCTCGGCAACGCCATCGACAGCGGCCGTGTGGCACACGCCTTCCTGTTCACGGGCGTCCGCGGCGTCGGCAAGACGACCAGCGCGCGCATCCTCGCCAAAGCACTGAACTGCCTTGGCGACCCGGACACCACGCCGCCCGGCACAGACCCCGGCCCGAGCGTCACCCCTTGCTTGAAGTGCGCCGCGTGCACCGAAATTGCACTCGGCAGTGACGTCGATGTTCGAGAGATCGACGGAGCCAGCTACACGGGCGTCGATGACGTACGGAAGCTGCAAGATTCGCTGCCCTACCGACCCGCGCGCGACCGCTTCAAAATCGTAATCGTGGACGAGGTGCACATGCTGTCTCAGAACGCCTGGAATGCGTTCCTGAAGACGCTCGAAGAGCCACCCCCACACGTCAAATTCATCTTCGCCACGACTGAAGTGCACAAGGTGCCGATCACCATCTTGAGCCGAGTGCAGCGCTTCGACTTCAAGCTGATCCCGACGCAGGTGATCGCCGGTCGGCTGCGCTACGTGCTCGACCAAGAAAAAATCGAGAGCGACGACGCAGCGCTGGGCGTGGTCGCGCGTGAGGCCGCGGGCAGCATGCGCGACGCGATGAGCTTGCTCGATCAAGTGATCGCCTGGGGCGGCGCCAAGCTGACGGGGGAAGACGTCGCGCGCGTGCTCGGCGTCGCCAGCCGCAAGGTGCTGCACGACATCGCCGGCGCGCTCGTCCGTGGGGAGGCCGGCGCGGCGTTGAACGTGATCGCCGAGCTCTCCAACCAAGGCTACGACACCGCCCACGTGGCCCGTGATTTGCTGGCTTTACTGCGTGATTTGGTGGTCGCCAAGGTGTGCAAAGATCCGGGCACCCTGCTGGATTTGGCGGACGAAGAAGTGCGCGACGTCATCGAGTTGGCAGAGGGCACTCATGCCGACGACTTGATCCGCCTGCACCAAGGATTCTCTCAGGGCTTCGACGACGTCGTGCGCAGCGGGCAACCGCGCGCCGCGTTGGAGATGCTGCTCGTGCGCTTGGCGCGGCGACCGCCGCTCCTGCCGATTGACGAGCTGATTCGCCGCCTGAGCGCGCTCGAACAACGCTTGGGCGCGCCGCGCGCCCAAGGTGCAGCGCCGGCCGCGGCGCAGTCGGCACGAGCCCCGCAGCCGCAGCCGCAGCCACAAGCTGCGCCGCCGGCCCCCGATCTACGGCCACGCACGGCGGACCCGCGGCCGCGTGAGGTACACAGCACCCCGAGCTCGCGACCCGACGCTCCGGCGGACGGTCGCAAGGAGCCTCCACCGCGCAGCGCGGCGCCCGAACCTCGCCCGAACCTCGAGCGACGGACCGAAATCGACCCTGATTTTGCGATCCCATTTCCCGAACAACCCGGGAGCGAAAGAAAGGTCGAGTCGAAACCAGCGCCCCTAGCGCCGAGCCGGCCGCCGCAAAGCGAGCCGAAAGCCGAGGATTTAGCCTCGTTTCGCGCAATTTTGGACCGTGTCAACGAGCGTCGCCCCGAGCTGGCGGCGTTCTTGGCGCGCGCGTCGATCCTCGCTTCGACCCCGGGAGAGCTACGCTTGGGCTGGGAGCCAGGCGACATGTTCGGGCACGGCGCGAACGACAAGGATTCTCAAGAGCTGCTCGGAGGCTTGGCCAGCGAACACTTCGGCGCGCCCACCAAGGTAATCTTCGAGTTCGATTCGGCGCGCGCTGCGACCATCAAGACGGTCGCCACGCTAGATGCCGAAATTCGCGTGCAGAAACAGCGTGAAGCCGTCGCGCAAGCCAAAAAGCACCGCGGCATCACCGACGCGGTCGAGGTGCTCGGCGCCCGGATCAAAGATTTGAAGCTCGGGCCAAGCACGAGCTGAGAGAAAGCTCGAGCGTATCGACCGAGCGCGACTAGGTTAAAGCCATGCTCCCCGACCGACTGGAACGCCTGATCGAGCTGCTCTCCCGCCTGCCTGGCGTGGGCGAGAAGACGGCCCAGCGCTTTGCCATGTTCTTCGTGACCGAGAGCCAGGAGTACGGCCGAGAGTTGGGCATCTCCCTGCAGGAGTTGGGGGAGGCCGTGAAGCGCTGCGAGCGCTGCGGCAACATCGCGCAAGTCGATCCCGCAGGGCGCGCGTTGTGTCCGGTCTGTCTCGATTCTCGACGTGACCGGAGCCTTTTGTGCATCGTCGCTCGCGTGCAAGATCTGATGGCGATCGAGAAGAGCGGCGCGATGCGTGGACGCTATTTCGTACTCGGACGCTTGCTCTCACCGCTGGATGGCGTAGGCCCCGACGAGCTGCCGCTGCGCGAGCTGTTCCGGGTCGTGGACGAAGACTCGGTCAAGGAAATCATCCTTGCAACACCGCCGTCGGTCGACGGCGAAGCCACAGCGCTGCTTTTGGCCCGCGAATTGGCCGGCAGAGGGCTCAAGGTTTCGCGCATCGCGAGCGGCGTCCCGCACGGCGGCGACCTGGAATTTGCCGACCAGATCACACTTGGGCGCGCCATCGATGGACGGCGTTCGATGGACGGCAAGCGCTCTTGATTCGGGGCTCGGGCGGGGGGAGGATGCGCCCCCTCCATGACCCGATCCGTGATTTTGTCAGCGTCGGCACCCAAGCCCGTCTCCGCCTATTCGCAGGCGATTCAGAGTGGCTCGCTCTTATTTCTGGCCGGCCAGATCCCGCTCGATCCCGCCACTGGCCAGGTCGTGAGCGGCACGCTCGCCGAAGAGACGGATCGCATCATCGACAACATGCGCGCGGTGCTGAACGCCGCCGGTATCACCCTGGATCACGTGGTCAAGACCACCATCTACCTGACCAACATGGCCGACTTCGCCGAGTTCAACGCGGCGTACGCGCGTCACTTCACGAAAGATCCACCGGCTCGTACGACGGTCGCGGTCGCCGCTCTACCACTCGGCGTGCGTGTCGAGATCGAAGCCATCGCCGCCTTTTGAGACTCTGATTCACATTTTGGGAGACCCGCATGACGGACAAACAACTGAGCAAGTCGAGCACATCGCTCGCCGCCGCCGATCTATCGGCGAGCGCAGACAACGCCTTGGCCGCCCTCGGGCACGCCGGCGAAAACGCGGTAGCATTGGTCGAAGCCTGGGTGAAGGCGGGCAACGCGGCGGCGGTCAACGTGGCTTCGGACAGCGCCACCGGCGCGGCGCGCAAAGCAGCTCGACGCGGCTTGAACGTACTCAAGGCGCGCGGCGTGGTGATCCCGACCGCGAGCCACGTGGCCAGCGTCGGCGGCGAGAAATCCCCAGAAATCGCCGAAGCGCTGATGCTAGCGCCGGATAGCGGCGGCAGCGTCTGTCTGGTGATCACGTCGCGCTCGGCGACCAGCCGCGCGCACAGCGTGTTCGTGTATCTGCACGATGACTTCGGCGTGCACCGGGTCAACGTGGGCGATCTGAGTCAGTCACAGCTGAAAGAAGCGCTCGCCAAGGCCTTGCCGGGCGCGGACTATCGCCCCGTGAAGGTGCCCGTGGGCTGGGCGCGTGCTCGCATCGCGCGAGCGCGCAAGACGCATGCGGCGCGCGGCGTGCCGGAGCCGCTCGGCTTCTCCAGCGCGCAAAGTTTGCTCGAGCCGGTGCCGAGCGAGCCCGAAGAGCATCCGTTCGACGGCGAAGGGCTGGAGCTCGGCGACGAGGACGCCCAAGATCTGGCCAAGAACTCGCACAGCTTGCACATTTTGCCCGAGTTCCGCGGCTGGTTCCCGCCCAAGCAGGCGATGGATGAAATGCTATTCAAGCTCGGTGAGAGGCTGACGCCGGGCGCCGAACCCAACCCGGAAGAGCTACAACAAAAGCTGGAAGAAGAGATCGTGTCCGCGACCGACCGCTACTTCACGCCTGAGCGCCGCGAAAGCCTATCGCGCGCCATGAAAGACAGCGCGCTCAGCGTGCTCTCTCGTGAGGGAGAGGTACGCACGCTGGAGGTGGTGGCCACGATGAAGAACATTCAGAACGCCGGCCTCATCACCAACCCGCCGCACGAGATCGGCTTTCTCCGTGGGTTCTTCGACAAGGCGATCAGCGCCATGGCCTATCAAGACGGCGGGCGCCTGCGCATCCCGATGCCCCGCGCGGTCGATGCGAGCAGCGACGTCAGCGTCTAGCGCGCCGCCCGCGCACGCTCACGGTACGAACGCAGCAGCTCTCGAGTCGTAGGGCCCGGACTGCCGCTGCCCACCGGGTGCCCGTCGATGCTGACGACGGGCACCAGCTCGCGAATGCTGGAGCACACGAACACCTCCTGGGCAGATGCGAGCTCTGATTTTTCGATCGCGCGCAGTTCGACCTTCATGCCTGCGGCGCGTGCCAGCTCGAGCACGTGCCCGCGGGTGATCCCCGGGAGGATCGCGGCAGACTCGGGCGCAGTCACGAGCTTGCCAGAAAGGACCGCAAATACGTTGGAGGCCGCGCCCTCCAAGACCTGGCCGCCGGCATTTTCGAGCAGCGCTTCTCGAGCGCCTAGCGCGCGCGCCGCGCGCATCGCCAAGACCGCCAGCAAGTAATTGCCGATCTTGGCGTCGGCCACGCCGGCAGCATCGTTCGGTCGCTCCGCGCGATAGGTGATCGCAGAAATGCCGTGCTCGTAAACCTCGGCGGGAGGTGGCGCGAGCGCCGTCACGAGCAGCACGCGCAGCGGCTCGGCAGCGAGTTCGGGATCGAGGCCGAGAGCGCGACCCGTACCACGCGTGAGCGTCAGCCTCAGATAGCTGTCTGGGCTACCGTGCGCTCGCAGCGCGTGGCGCATTTCGTTGCGCAAAGTATCGAGGCTGACCGGTAGGACGATGGCGACTCGCTCGGCGCTCCGTTTCAAGCGCGCTAGGTGCTCATCGAGCGCAAACAGCGTCCCCTGATAGCTGCGCAGTGACTCGAACACCGAGTCCCCGTACAAGAAGCCGCGATCGAACACGCTCACCTGGGCGCGCTCGGGGGGCACCAGCCGACCGTCGATCATCACCGTGCTGGACATGAAAAAGTCCGTAGATCTTGGCTACTTACGAGGCGCGCGTACTTCCACGAGCTCCGAGCCACCGGCCCAGGTCAGCTCGATGTCGACGTCCACGTTGCCCGTGATTTCGACGCTTGGGCGATCGAGCACCGTAGCGCGCGACTCGAGCTTCAAGTGGAGCAAGCCCTCGCCGCCGAAGGGGTAGCGGTCGACGCTGAAGCCTTCGGTACCGCGAATGTGCCAGGTCAACCGGTTGCGCGTGAACTCCGGGCGCAGACCGAAGATGAACTCGAACAGCACCGCGATCGGAGTGATGCCGGTCCAGCCGACGAAGTCCTTGCGGCCGCGTCCCCCACCCTCTTCATCCGGAGCGTGATGTTCCCACACCGAGCCCGTCTCTTTGAAGGACGCGACCATGTTGTCGTGGTGATTCTTGGCGATCTCGTAGGCCAGATCCCCATAGCCACGGGCAGCCAAGCCGCGCACGACCATGTAGTTGGTCGGCGGCCAAACGCCGCCGAGCCAAAGACCACCGTCCGGATCATAGCCGGGCGTATCGGCCGACAGGCTCGGGATCCGGTGCGGACGCTTGAATTCCGCCGCATTGTCCAGATGCTCCACGAAGCGCGGCAGGCGCTCTGCCGGCACCGCATCGGCGAGCAAGGCCCAGAAGGCACCGATGGTTTTCACCTTGGTGAGGCGCGTCTGATCACGATGTAAGTCATGATAGAAGCCGGACGACTCGTCCCACAGGTACTCGTTGATCCAAGGCACGAGCACGGCGTTCTCGTCCGCGAAGTCTTGCACTTCTTCGCGCCGATCGAGGACGGTCGCAATGTCGAGCACGATGCGATTGGAGAGCACCGCCTGCATGTTGGTGTCGACCCAGGTCAAGTGCGCGTGATCGATGATCTCGCCCTCGGGTGAGCGCGGCTGGTTGTCCATGCCGCTCGCCAGACCGGTCCCCCAGTAACTGCCGTTCGGCCAAGTGCGGTAGCGGCGATGCCATTGGCCGTAAGCGACCAGCACTGGAAACACCTCCGCCAGCCGCTCGCGATCGCCAAACGCCTGGAAATACTCCCATTCGGCGAAGCCGAGCACGTTCGGACCGCTGCCCGCCGGATCGAAACGGCTGTAGCACTCGCTGCCGTTGTTCTCTCGGAACTGACGGCAAATGCCGCCGTCGGGGTGCTGCTTGCAGTAGAAATTGTCGAGCGTATTTTGGAACTTCCACGCGCGATCGCCGTAGCGACCGAAGAGCGCAATGAAGACCGTGTCCCACATGTACAAGCAGCCGTCGTACATCGTGGACGAGTAATCGGTGACGAACGCGTTCTCTTCGTCCGCCGGGCGGAAATTCTGAAACGCGATCTCCCAGCAGCGCCAGTAACACTCGATCGCTGCCTCGTGCCCGGGCCAGGTTGGCACCGGCAGCAGATCCCGCTTGGCGGCTTCGAACTGCGGCCAGGGCTCGATGTTTCGGCGTGGCTTACGAACGAACGCGTTCTCTTCCGCGAAGCGGTTCTCGACGTAAGTATTGACGTAGCGGATTTCGCTTGGATTGTTCCGTAGATACAGCGGGTTCCGCATGGCGTGCCTTGGTGCGCAGCGAGGATTCGCATACCACATCCCCGTGCGCAAACGGTGCGTCACGAGGCCGGGCCGAACGCGGGGCGCGGCGGAGGCTATTTTCTAGGGCTTCGGAGGCGCCCCTGAGCAAGCGCTCAGCGCGGGGCGTGGCGGATCTGCGTCAGCTCGTGGGCCATACGAGCGCGCACGAGATCCCTCAACTTTCGGTCATCGAACCCGGCCGCCGCGGGCTCAATCGCGGGCAACACCCGCACCAGGGTTTGCTGCGGCCGGATCTGCAGGCGCTTCTTCTGCAAGATGGCCCCAGTACCTTCGACGATGATCGGCACGACCGGCACTCCGCGCTTGGTCGCTACCCAAAACGCGCCGCGATAAAAGTCGATCAGATTGCCATCGGGCGAGCGCGTTCCTTCTGGGAAGACACACAAGCTGTGTCCGTCATCCAGCTTCTTCAAGCATGAGCGGACCATGCGCAAGATGCTGGGCAGGAAGCCACGCTTGAGCGGCACGTAGCCATTGAGCCACATGTTCCAACCCAAGAACGGTGCATAAAAATTCTCGACCTTGCTCACCCACAAATACGGGAGATGGGTGGCGAACACCGCCAGGATGTCGACCATCGATTGATGATTCACCACATACACGCAAGGCCGGCCGGTGTTTGCGTGCTCCAGGCCTTCCACGCGCACGCTCGCGAAGGGCGCCCAAGCCAAGTAGTGCGCGCCCCAGTAGCTCGTGTACGCCGCGAGCCAGCGCCGCTTGGGATCCCAAAACGTGAGCAGCCACAGGAGCAACGCGGGAAAGAACAAAAACGTGCAGCTGGCCAGCAAATATGGCCAATAAACCGCGTTGTACAAAGCTAGGCCGAGCGGGCCGAGCCGACATCGGTCGATTCGCTCGTCGCTCGCGGGCGTCTCGGTTTGGCTGACTCTGCTGTCGAGATTGTCGAGCATGCTCACGGTTTCTTGGTGCCGGGATCGAAGCTTCTGATCTTATGCACGAGTCCTTGAAGATCTCCGTCGGAGAACAAGTTCCCGAAGCCGGGCATAGCGCCCTTGCCTTTCCGGATCACCTGCTTCAGCTCGTCATCCGTGCGGCTGGCCTGGAAGGCCGCGTCACAAAAATTGCGCGGCGCGTTGACCCCCTCCGGCGCCACACCGCCCTTGCCATCGGCGCCGTGACAGCGCCCGCAGGCGGTACGGAAGGTCTGTTCCGCGCGTTCCGCAGCTTGCTCCGACCCGGCCCCGCTGCGCTTACAAGCGGGAGCGACGCCCAGCAGTGCGAGCAGCCAGGCGAGGCGTAAAGCATTGCTCGACGATGAGAATCCGCGCTCGACCATTGTCCGCGGCACGCTAGACCAGCCGCCCATGGGGCGGCGCGGCAAACGACGCAAACGGCGCAAACGGCGCAAATGAGGCGCACGAAAAAGCAGCCAAAACCAAAGATTTCTCGGGAGAGATTGGCGTTGCGCAGCGGAATTTCTTGGCGGAAGATGCCGCCCGCCAACATGCGCCTACACTCCTTCGCTCTGTGCTCGCTCGCCCTCGCCTTTGCCCCGCTGCTCGGCTGTAACAAAACGTCGCCGCAAACCGGCGCTAGCGACCAGAAGCCAAGTTCAGCCGCAGCTGCGCTGACCAGCGCGGCCGCGCCCGAAGCACCCAAGAGCGCTGAGCCGCCGCCGCCCGAGCCACCTGCCCCCGCCCAGCCGAATGCGATCCCCGCACCGGCAGACGTCGCGGCGGCCCCCGCCGATGCGAAGACGACGGCTAGCGGACTCAAAGTCAAAGTGCTCAAGGCGGGCACTGGCAAAGATCATCCGAAGGATGGCGACCGAGTCTCCGTGCACTACTCGGGCTGGACGAAAGACGGAAAAATGTTCGACAGCTCCGTCGCCCGTGGCACGCCCACCACCTTCGGCGTGAATGAAGTCATCCCGGGTTGGACGGAAGCGCTCAAGTTGATGGTCATCGGCGAGAAGAGCCGGCTCTGGATCCCGGGCAAGCTAGCCTACGGTGATCGCCCGCAAATGGGCGGAGCTCCCACGGGAGACCTGACCTTCGACGTCGAACTGCTCGACATCGTGAAGCCTCCGGCCACGCCCGAAGACGTGAAAGCGGCTCCCGCGACGGCAAAAAAGACCACTTCTGGCTTGGCCTACCGCGTGCTCAAGGCCGGAACCGGCAAGATCCACCCCACCGCCAGTAACCGCGTCACCGTCCACTATTCCGGCTGGACTACGGACGGCAAGATGTTCGACAGCTCGGTTGCCCGCGGCGAGCCGGCCACGTTTCCGCTCAGCGGCGTGGTCAAAGGCTGGACCGAAGGCGTGCAGCTGATGGTCGTGGGCGAGAAGACGCGCTTCTGGATCCCCGGCTCGCTCGCCTACGGCGACAAGCCGCAGCGCCCCGGCGCGCCCGCCGGCATGCTGGTGTTCGACATCGAGCTTCTCAACATTCAGTGATCGCGCGGCTCGCGCGGGCTCTCAATACGAGGGCCCGGACGAGTTCGGGCCTTGGCTGCCCTCCTTCTTCAACAAGTGGCCGTGCGACAGCTCGACGATGGGCACGGACATGCGCTCGATCAGCGGGCGGCTATTGCTGGCGAGGATCATGGTGATCTTCGGATCATCTCGAAAGCGCTCGAGCAAGCGGTACACGAGCGCGCGCGTCGGCGCGTCCAAGCCGGCGTCCGGATCGTCGAAGAATACGAAATTTGGCTCCAAAACCAGCGCCCGCGCCAGGCTCACGCGCTTTCGCACGCCGAGCGAGAGGTGCGCGGGCAGCGCATGAAAATCGGTTTGGGCGACCCGTAGCTCGGTCAGCGCGGCGCGCGCGCGGCGTGCGATCTCTGTCTCGTCGAGCCCGAACACATCCGCGTGGTAGCGGAGCGCCAGCGTGACGTTGTTCAAAGCGGACAAGTTCGAGAGCAGACCACCACTGTCGAATAGAACTCCCCGTCGCACACCACTCCTGACCAAATCACTCGGCGTGGAGACGTGCGGCGCGCGGCCATCCAAGAGCACGCGTCCCGTGGTGGCTGGTACGAGCCCGGCGCACAGGAATAAAAACGTCGATTTGCCCACACCATTGTGGCCAGTAATCAAGAGCCCCTCGCCACGCGGCACGTGCAGATCCGTCTCCCTCAGCACCCAAAGGTCGTTGTAGGCGAACGCCGCGCGCTCGAGCAACAACCCCTGAGCGCGCGAGTCGAGATCTGAAAGCGGCGGCTCCACCAACCCAGGATTATGCGGCGGGGCGACCCTCGAGGCTAGTGGATTGGCGGACCCACCAGCCAGTAGAACAGCGCTGTCACGAAAGTGCTGTAAACCACGCCGCACAAGAGGCTCATCACCACTGCGCGGCTCGCTTGTTGCGGAACTTCGGTCGGTGAGCTCTTCACTTGCAGCCCATAGTGGCAGCACAGCCAGCCGACGATTGCGCCCAGGCCGACGCCTTTGAGCAGAAACAATCCGAGATCGAAAGGCATCACGCCGCGCGAAACGCCGGAATAGAGGCTGCCCCAGGAGGCCGCCGAGGTCAGCTGCGCGGTCAGGAACGCGCCGACAATCGCGACCACGCTGAAGTAGATCATCAGCACCAATACGCTCACGACCGTGGCCACCAGCCGGGGCAGCACGATGAACCGCGGCGGATCGATGCCGAGCGAAGACAGGGCCAGCACCTCGGAGTTGACCTTCATGTTGCCGAGCTCGGTGGCCATCGCCGTGCCCGAGCGTCCAGCAATCACGATCGCCGTGACGAGCGGCGCCAGCTCACGCAGCACGACCGCGACCAACACCTTGCCGAGCAGCTCGCCGTCGGCCGAGCCCATCAGGTTGGTTTGGATGATGATGCTGGCACCGAGCAAGAATGCGATCACGCTGACCAGCGATAACGCCTGCACGCCCGTGTACATGATCTGCGTGACGATCACCCGCCGGACGGTCTCACGCGCCGCGCTGCCCGGCGTCCACAGCGAGGCGATCGCGTCGCTGAAGGTGTGCAAGAGCTCGTCCGTGGAGAGCACCCAAGCAATCGCCCCGCGCCCGACCGCGCCGAGCCAACTGGCGTCGGCGATGCGGTCAGTGCGCGGATCGTAAGGCAGAGTGGAGCGAAGCCGGGCCATCGCGAAGTTGGCCCCGACCCCGACTACTTACCCTTGAGGGCCGCCAGCCGATCCTTGGCGGCCTGCAAGCCATCCGTCTGAATCGCGCGCTCGTACATCTGGATCGCCTTGGGCGCTTCGCCGACCTTCTCGTGGATCTCACCAAGGCGCAGGAAAACCTCGGATTTCTTGAGCGGACTCGACTCGTCCAGCTTTTGCAGCAAGAGCGCGCGAAACATTTGCTGCGCCTTCTTGTAGTCGCCAATGTCGAGCGCGACCTGACCGAGCAGCGTGAGCACGTTCACGTTGCCGGGCTCGATGCGGAAGGCCTTGTCGAGCTCCTCCATCGCCTTCTGGTTCTCGCCATCGGCCAAGTAGGCCTTGGCCAGACGCCGGTGGATTTCGCCGAGCTCCTTCGGCCGCTTCGTGCCGTAGCTGTCGACGATCTTGAGCAGCACGTCTTGGGCGGCCTTGCCGCGTCCGGAGGCGCTGTATTCGTCGCACAGCGCGAGCAAGAGCTCGCGATCGTCCGGCCGCAATCTGCTGGCGCGGTCGAGCGCATCCGCTGCGCTGCCGTGATCGCCGCGCTGTTCGGCGTGAATCGTCGCGGCTTTGCGCAGTAGAGCCACGCTCTCCTCGGGGCTTTGCGCGAAGTCTGCGTCACGCGCGAGCAGCGCGGCCAGCTTCTCCCAGGCCTTCATCGATTCGTACAGCGAGCGCAGCCGTGAGCGAAGCTCCGCGCTTCGCTCGTCTTGAACCAAGCCGCGTTCGAGCGCGAGCGCTGCGTCATCCGCCGAGCCGAGCTTTTGCTGCACGGCCGCGAGCTCCAGCGCGCGCAGGACGGCCGCCTCGCCCGAGCTGGCGGTGAGCAGCTGGTCCAAGACCTGCGCCGCCTCGGGCAAGCGATTCTCGGACTGGAGCAGCCGAGCCAACGCCTCGAGCGCGCCCGAGTGCCGCGCGTCGCGCTCGAGCACGGCGCGGTAGGTCTGGATCGCGCGTTCGCGATCACCCAGGCGAGAGTCGTACACTTCGCCCAGTCGTACCTGGAAGCTCAGCTCACCGGCGATGTCACCGCGCTCCTGCGCGCCGCTGATTTGTGCCGAGAGTAGCTCGGCCAAGTCTTCGTCGCGCTTGGTCTTCTCGTACAGTTCGCTGAGCGCGACCACGGCGTCCGCGCGGCCCGGCTCATCTTCGAGCACGGCTTGCAGCAGATCGATCGCCGTATCCAGTGCTTGGAAGCGCTCCTCGCTCAACTTCGCCAGTTCCATCCGCAGCACGCTGCGCGCGGCGGGCGACTCGGCCATGTCGATCAAGCGCTCGAGCAGGCGACCGAGATCGTCGAAACGGCTGGCGCGCGCATACAGGGCACGCAAAGCGCCTGACGCGTCGTTGTCGTTCGGCTCGTCCTCGAACAATTGCTCGTACAGCACAATGGCCTTTGCCGGCAGATTCAGCTTGTCACGCGCAATCTCGGCCGCTTGGCGCCGAAGCGAGCGCACGGTTTCGGCGTCGGCGCCGAGCTCACTACGCTTGACCAAGAGCTCGAACGTCTCTTGGAAATTGCCGTTGGCCTCGCTGACGCGCGTCAGCTCGCCGAGCGCCCACAGGTTGGCGTCGTCTTGGCCGAGCAGCTCTCGCAGCACGGCCTCGGCGAGCTCCGCGTCGCCGAGGCCGACGGCCAACGCCTGCGCCTTTCGGTACAATTCCTCACGGCGTTCTTCGTCGAGCTGCAGCTTGGCGCGCCGACGTAGCGTGACGCACAAATCTCGCTCACGACCCGGGGCGCGCTGCAGCCCTTCGATCAGCAAGAGCACGTCGTCGCTATCGGGCTCGAAGGTGAGCGCGCGGTTGAGCGCGGCCTCCGCTGCGCTGGCGCTGCCCACGCGATCCTTCTGCCAGCCCGCGAGCCGTACACACAGCGCCACGGCGGCCTCCGCCGAGAGATCGGCGTGTTGGTCGATGGCCTGGCTGAGCGCGGCGGCCGCGCCTCGCCAATCGCCGGTGATGACCGCCAAGCGCTCGAGCTCATCGAGCAACGCGCCGTCCGTCGGCGCCTCCAGCAAGCCTTGCTCGAGCACACGCTGGGCGGCCGCAGGATCTTTGCACTCGTCCTCGAGCACCCGCGCCAGGCTTTGGCGCATATCGACGCGCTCCTCCAGCGAATCAGCGTGGCCGACACGCTTCTCGTACAGCTTGGCCAAGCGATCGGTGCGGCCGCGCGCGCGATACACCGATTCCAGCACCTCTGCGGCCTCCTCGAACAGATCGTGCTGCGCAGTCAGCTTCTCGAGCTCATCGACCGCCGCCTCGTGGTCCTGCGCTCGATCGAGCGCCATGCGCAAGGAAGCTAGGCCACGCGCCGGCTCCTTGAAGCTTTCAATCTGAAGCAGCGCGAGCCGGAAGTAGAGATCCGCCTGCACCTGTTCGGAGCTCTCGACCGCCACGCGGCGCTCCAAGGTCTCCGCCACCTTCTCTCGTTCGCCCAGGCGCGAATACAAGCGATCCAAGGCCACCAGCAGTTCTGGCCGATCGCCCGCTTGCTCGACCGCGCGGCAATAGGCGTCCACCGCGCGCTGGTCGTTCTTCAGCTGCTCCTCGGCAACGCGCCCGAGTCGCACGAACAAGTCCTGCGCAACCTCCGGCTCGAAAATCGATTGAGCGCGCTCGCCGAGCGTGTCTGCGTAGCGAGCCCAACCACCGGTGGCTCGCGCCAAGCGCTCGATTTCCGCATGGAGCTCGGGCGCCTCGGGACGCTCGGACAAGGCACGCAGCAGCGCCTCTTCCGCGGCCGCCTGCTTGCCGAGCTTGGTCTCCAACACTTCTGCGATCTCACGCAGCGTTTGCGTGCGCTGCGAAGGCTCGGTCTCGACGGTGAGCCGCATCTCCAGGATGCTCACCAGCTCCTGCCAACTCTCGGTGCGCCGCAGCACGGGCACCAAGATCCCCGCCACGGTCTCGCGCAAATCTTCGTGCGACTCGCCAATGCTCCGCACCGCGGCGACCGACTCGAGGTCCGTCGGGACATCTTCGAGCGCGAGGCGCTGCGCTTCTAGAGCATCATCGAAGCTCTCCAACTTGCTGGCCAAGATGGAGCCGATCTCCTTTTGTAACCGAGCACGCTCCTCCGGGACGCTGGTGGTGCTCGCCTCGAGCCGCAAATTATCCAGCAATTCCGGCCACATCGACTCGACGCGGTAGAGCCGATTCAGAGTCGCGAGCACGCCTGGATCGCCCGGACGCACGACCAAGGCCTGACCGAGCACCTCGATCGCGCGTGAGCGGTCGGACAACTCACGCTCGTACACCGCGGCCGCGCTAATCAAGAGCGTGTACTTGAGATCTGCGTCGTCTTCGCTGGAGAGCTCGACGCGCTGCACGTACAATTCGACGAGCCGTTTGGCGTCGTGTTTGGCTTCGTACAACTCAGTCAAGCAATCGACCGTGAACGCGCTCGTCGGATCGAGTTCGAGCGCGCGCTCGTAAGCGACGATCGCGCCCTCCGCGTCGTCGAGCATGTCGCGCTTGGCTTCGCCGACGCGACGCCAAACGCTGGCGCGCTCGCCGTCATCCAAGAGCAGGTCTGCCTTGTCCGTCAGCACGCGCACCAAGGTCGGCCAATCGCTGAGCAGCGTGGCCAGCTGCTCCATCTTCTCGAGCGGCTCCAGATCGGAGGTGTCGCTCTCGTGGATCAAGCCGTACGCGGCCAGCGCTCGGCGTGGATCGTCGCGCTTCTCGTTGTGGACCCGGGCCAGCGTGCCGAGCAGTTCGCGCTTGCTGGTCAGCTCGGCGTGCTCACGCAGCACCGCGTCGTAGGTCTCGGCCAACTTATCCCACTCACCGGTGGCTTCGGTCAGCCGCTCATAGTCGGCCCGGGCGTCCGAGTCTTCCGGATCGAGGATGAAAGCCGCCTCGTACGCGCGGCGAGCGCGCGAGAGATCGCCGCCCCGGCGTTCCCAAAGTTCGGCCGTCTCGCGCAGAACGGCGACCTTTTCGGTCCCGTCCGCCAGCGCAAAGCGATCCTCGTTGAGGGTGATCTGGCGGCGCCAGTCGTCCAGCGATTCGTAAATTGGACGCAAGATGTCGACCACGCGCTGCCGCTGATCATCGCTCTTGCGCAGCGCCTCCAGCTCGGCGATCGCCTCGGGGTGCGCGGGGATTTGGCCGACGATCTCTTCCAGCTGATCGACCGCGCGGTCCGTCTCCGTGCGCTTGATGTACAGGCGTGCCAAGGCCAAGCGATGCACGGCGCCCTGTGCCGGCGCTTGCGCTGCCTCCGCGCGGCGCAGGTATAGCTCCGCCAAATCATCCCAGCGCTCGCGCTCGCGGTACAGCTCGGTCAAGGCATCGAGCGCGCGCGTGTCCGAGTCGTCGACGTCGAGCACGGAGCGATACGTCTCGATCGCGTCGTCGGGGCGGCCAAGCTCGTTCTTCTGCAGGCCGGCCATGGTGTGCAGCGCCGCCAGCCGCTCACTCGGATCGAAGCGATGGTCGAGCGCCTCGCGGTACAGCGCCACGCGCTCTTCATGCCTGGCCGTCCTCAGCAAGATCGCGTCGATTGCCGCGAACAAGTCCTTGCTCTCCGGCTCGAAAGCAAGCGCCCGGCGGTAGAAGACCAGCGCCCGCTCCAAATCGCCGAGGGCGGTGAAGAGCTCGCCCGTTCGCCGCGCGAGCTTGACGGTCGAAGCGTCATCGCCGCTGACCTTCTCGAGCTCGGTCGCGTAGATCTCGGCCAAACGTCGCTCAGCGCCGGCTACTTTGGAGAGCCGCTCCAGCTCGGAGATCGTCGCTGCGTCCGACAGGTCGTCCTTCAGCAGCTCGGCGATGGTGTCGAGCGCCGCGCGGTAGTCCTCCTTCTGCTCTTCGTACAACTTGGCCAGGCGCAGCAAGAGATCGTGACGCTCGTCCGGATCGCTCGCGTACGACAGGCGCGCGCGAATCGCGTCCATCACGCGGCCGAAGTCGCTGCGCATCAAATACACGGGCTCGAGCAGCGCCGCGGCTCGGGCTCGATGTTCGGGCTCGGCCGCTTCGGCCAAGATGCGCTCGAGCTCGCCGATCACGCCCGCGTGCTGGCGGTCCAGCGCGAGCGCGGTCTCGAGTTCGTCGAAGGCGCGCCCCAAATCGCGCTGCTCGCGCGCGGCGACCTTGGCGATGCTGACTCGCAAGTCTGCGGCGTTGCCGAGCTTCGCGTCCAGTTGGCGTTCGTACAGGGCGATCAGCTCGGGCCACGAGGAGACCGCGGCGTACAGCGCCTCGAGCGCGCTGACCGCGGCCGGGTCCAGTCCGAACTCCAAGATGCTCTCGTACACCTCGATCGCTCGCTTCTTGTCGTCGAGCACCTCCGACAGCAGCCGCGCGCGCCGGAACAACAGCTGCTTGCGCTCGGCGTCCGTTTCGGCGACCTCGGCGCGGCGTTCCAGAATTTCGAGCAGGTTCTGGGCATCTCCGGCCTCTTCGTACAGCGACTCGAGAGCACCGAGGGCCTTCTTGTCGTCGGCTCGCTGCTCGAGCGCCTTCTTGTAATATTCGCGAGCCAGCTCGCGATCGGCGAGCTGATGGCGAGCCAGATCGGCGATCTTCAACGTGACCGTGAGCTGCACCTCACCGTCGAAGATTTCCGGCACCACTTCGCACAAAAGCTTCACGTACTCGGCTTGCTTGCCGGTCGCGGCGGCCAAGCGCTCCAGATGCTCGAACCAGGGTTCGAGTTGGCTGTGCCCGACGGCCGCGCGCACCGCTCGCTCCGCGTAGCCGAAAGCGCGCTTCGAGTCGCTCAGCGACTTCTCGGCCGTGCGCATGGCGCTCTCCAAACCGGCGAGCTTTTCCAGCGGATCGTCGCTGGTCAAGACCTCGATTTCGAGCACGCGCAGCAAGTGTTCGTAGTCCGACTCGGACTCGTAGATCGGGTGCAGGATCTGCGCGGCTTCGCGGCGCGGCGCAGGCTCGTCGGACTCCAGCAGGCGCTCCAAAGCCAGGCGGCTAGGCGCGTGGCGAGTGTCCAGAGCCAGCGCGCGGCGGTACACCGCGATCGAACCCGAGACATCACTCAGGTGCTCGCGCTTCAGATCGCCCAGCTTGGCGAACAGCGAGAGGCGTTCGCTATCGCTCTCGGCGACGTCCAGATGACGCTCCAGAGTCTCACTCAGCTCGTCCCAGTGCGAGGCGTTGCCGAACAGCGCCTCGAGCGCGCTGAGCGCCGACCCGCTCGGACCGAACTCGGAGATCAGGGCTTGGTAAGCCTCGATCGCCTCCGGCACCGCTTCCAGCTTCTTCCACAGGATCTCGGCCGAACGCGTCATCAGGCCGCGACGCAGCTCGGCGTCGGACGAGGTCTCGCGACGGCGCTCGAGCACCGAGACGAGCTCACGGTAGCGCTCGGTGAGCTCGTACAAGCGGTCGAGAGCGGCCAACGCCTGCTCGTCGTCCGGGTTCTCTTCCACGCGCGCTTTCCAAGCCGCGATCGCGCCGTCGTTGTCTCCGAGCACGTTCTGGCAGAGTTCACCCAGCCTGCCGAAGATTTCAGCGCGGAGCGCGCCGCCTTGCTCCAGCTTGACCTGAATACGCAGCATTTCTGCGAGCTTCGCGTGCTCGGCGCCAGCGATGTAGATGCGTTCGAGCGCGCGCGCGGCGGGCAGTACGAGCTCGGCGTCGGCTTCGTCCAGCACCAACACGCGGCGGTAGACGCGCTCGGCACGCGCACGATCGCCCAGCAATTCTTCGCAGATGCTGGCGACCTGCATCAAGATCTCACCACGCAACGAGAGCGAGCTCGAGCGCTCGGCGGCCTCGGTCAAGACCTCGGCCACACGCTCGTTCAAATTCAAGCGACGACCGATCTCGAGCAGGCGCTTGCGCGCGTCGATGTCCAAAGGATCGGCGGGAACCAGCAAGGACAACGTGCGCAGGGCGCTCTCGTCGTCGTGCAGGCGATCGTCACGCAGAGTGGCGATCCGGCGCAGCAGCTCACGCCGCTCCTCGTTCGCGGGATCGGTGCCGAAGCCTTCCAGGCGCACCTCGAGCACGCGCACGAGATCGCGGATTTCGTCTCGCTCGAGGTACACGGTTTCGAGCAAACGAGCCGCCCGCTGGCGCAGCCCGCCGATTTCCAACATGCGCTCGGTCAGCTCACGCGCTTGAAAGTCATTGATCCGTTCGCCCAGCACGTCCTCGACCAAGAGCATCGATTTTTCGGGCTGATGCAGGTCCAAAGACAGCTTGGCTAGGCGCAGCTTGAGCTCGAACGCTTCGTCGCCGGTCGCGGTCTCCAGGCGCTTTTCCAGGAGCAGAGCGAGCTCTTTGTCCTTGCCTTGGCGGACGTACAAGCGGTCGAGCGCGCGCACCGAGACATCGTGCAGCGGATCGACCTCGAGGATGCGCTCGTAGTAGCGCGTGGCCTTCGCGGGATCTTCGATGATCTCTTCGCAGATCAGCGCCACCTCGACCAACATCTCGGCGCGACGCGCGATGTCGTCGGTCGCGCTCGAAGCGCGATCGTACAGCGCCTCGAGTTCGCTCCAGCGCTCGGCCGCGGTCAGGATGTCCTTCAAACGCTGAAAAGCGATCTCGTTGCCAGGCGAGAGCATGAGCACGCGCTCGAGGTACGGCGTGGCGCCGATCGGATCGCCCAGGCGATCTTCGTGTAGGCGCGCGGCGCGCTCGGCCAGCTCGACTTCCAGCGCTTCGGGCAAACTGCCGCGCATCACTTCGCGGAAGGCCTCGCCGAGATCCGTCGGGCGACCCGCGAGCTGCGCCAGCTCGTCGGCGCGGTCCCACAGCGAAAGCTCGTTCGGGTACTTTCGTACGGCTTCGAGCACGACGTCGAGCGCGCTGCCGTGCGAGCTCAGCTTGTGCTGCTGCGCGTCGGCCAGCCGCAGGTACAGCGGCAAGCGCTGAGCCGGATCCGTCGTTTCGGTCAGGAGCACGTTCAACGCGTGCGCTTCACGGCGCGCCTCGCCGGAAGCCGCATACTGCGCCGCCAAGACCTCGGCGACGCGGGCGCGCACCTCGGGCACCTCGAGCAAGCGCTCGAGCACGGCCATCGCGCGCGCCTTCACCGGCGGCGAATCGACCGCAAACACGGCATTTTTGAGCGCGTCTTGCGGACGGCCCAGTAGATTCTGGTAGTGCTCGGCGAGCTCCACTTCGCGCTCTGCGCGCTCGTCTCCCGACAGCTTCTCGCGGTGCTGCTCGATGATCTCGACCGCAGCAGCGGCGTTGCCCTGAGCCAAGAGCAGGCGGGGCAAGGTGCCTAGAGCGACCGCATCCGAATCGTGCACCTGGAGAATGCGTCGATAGATCGCGATCGCGCGCTCCGGCGCTTCGAACACGTCCTCTTCCAGCGTCGCCCAGTCACTCAAGATGCGCGCGCGCGCGTCGTCGTCCGCGGCGTGTTCGACGCGCAGCTCGAGCAGCCAGCGCAAATCGTCGCGGCGATCTTCGCGGCGTAGAATCGCTTCCATCGCTGCCGCGACTTCGGCGTCGGCCGGATCGCGCTCGAGCATTTGCTTGTAAGTGGCGATCGCCTGTTCGGAGCGTCCGAGCTCTTCGGCGAAAACGCGCGCCAAGCGCAGTTCCAAGACGCGTCGCTCGGCCCCCGGCGCAGGGCCCGCAGCGATCGGAGCCGGCGAGGCCTCGATCTGCGAGTCGCCCTTCTTCTTCTTCTTGCCCTTCTTGGCGGGCTGAGGCGCGGGCTCCGCAGACACGGCCGGCGGCGTGGCCGTCGTTTCCTTCGCGCCCAGGCGTTGCTCGACGGCTTCGACGAAGATCTCCCAGCTGCCAGCGGCGCGAGACGACTCCTCGAGCAGGTCGAGCGCGGCGGGGCTGTCGGGCGAAAGCTCGTACGCCTTGCGCGCATATTGCGCGGCGGCTTTGCGATCGTTCAAGCGCTTGCCGGACACCTCGACCAACTTGCCGAGCAGGGAAAGCTTCGCAGCTTCGCCGTCGGCGCGCTCCAGCAAGAGCTCGTACAGCGCGGGCAAGCGCGCCCATTTTTCGTCCTGCTCGTAGAGCGGGATCAGCGCGCCTGCGGCGCGCGTATCCGTCGGGTCCGCGGTCAGGATGCGATCGTAGGAGCGGAACGCGCGCTCGGGTTGGTTCAGCTTCTGTTCGTACACCGCGGCGGCGCGGTAACTGAGCTCGATGCGCTGCGCGATTTCTTTCGCGCGGTCCGCAGCGGTGCTGAGCACCTCGGCCAAGCCATCCCAGTCGTTCTGCGAGGCGTACAAGCGCTCGAGACCCTCGTAGTCGGCGCCTTGCAGGTACGTTTCACGCAGCACACGCAGGGCGCGGGAATGTCCGGGCGAGAGCTCGAGCACGCGTTGCCAGGCGCGCGCCGCCTGCTGATGATCGGCGATGTGCTCGGCGTAGACCGTGCCGAGCTTCTGCAGCGCGGCGAGCCTGGCCGCGTCGTCGCTGAGCGTCGCTACACGTCGCTCCAAAACCTCGGCCAGAGTCGGCCAATCCTTGGCGCGCTCGGCATACTTCTCGAGCGCGTCCAGCACCTCCGCTCGCCCGGGATCGATTTCCAGGATGCGCTTGTACAGCTCGACGGCCTCTGCGCCGCGGTTCAAGCGCTCGGCAGCCAGCTGCGCCAGCTCCTTCAGCAAGGACAGCTTGGCAGGACCTTCCGCGGTCTCGAGATCAGACGAGTACAGCTCGAACAGCTTGTCCCAGGCGCGGCGCTTCCGATACAGGTCCTCTAGGCGCTCGTGTGCCTCGACGTCCGTCGGCGCGATCTTGAGCAGCGCCGCGTAGGCATCGGTCGCGTTCTGGGCGTTGGAGAATTGTTCCAGCCAACGCCGCGCCGCGGCCCGGTACAGCTCCTTCTTCTCTTCGATATCGGGCGTGATCTCGGCCAGCTTCAGCTGATGCGTGATCAGATCGCGATGACGACCGAGCTTGTCGTACAAGCCCACGAGCTCGCGCATTTCGTCGGCGTCGTGCTCGTCCAGCTTATCGTCGAGCTGCACGATCTGGTTCAACACCGAGAGCAGCGCGGTGTCGCTGCGCACGTACTGCCGATACACGGTGGCGACCTCGCGCAAGATCGCCAGGCGCTCCTGGTACTGCTCTGGCGGCGTCCGCTCCAGCTGTTGGCGCAAGAGCTCGACCAACGCGTTGTAGCCTTGGGTCTGCTTGTACAAGCGCTTCAGCGAGTCGCGAGCCTCGGAGCTATCCGGATCTTGCCGCAGGATGCTCTTGTATTGCTCGATCGCCTTTTGCGCGTTGGCCGTGCCTTCGGCAAGCTTGGCGATCTCGGAAGCCAGGCTCTTGCGGTCCTTGGAGCCGTCCGGCACGGAGCGCTGCGCGCCCTGCAGGACGTCGATCAGGCGCGTGTCGTCTTGCAACGAGGCGTAATACTCGCGGTAAAAGTTGAGCATCCCCTCGTTGTTCGGCTCGACCTTGCGGATGCGCTCGAACCAGGGTTCAGCGTCTTGCGGCCGACTCAGCTTGCGCCAGTGCAGCATCGCGATCTGCAGCATGTCGCCCAGACGCTCGGAGTCGTTCGTGTCTTTGAGCTTGAGCTCGCGCTCGTAGAGCAGCACCAAATCCGCCCAACGCTCGTCGTTGCCGTAGAACTCCGACAAAAAGCCCTTGGCTTCGGCCTGTGAAGGGTCGACTCGCAGCACGCGGTCGTAGGCGCGCGCGGCGCGCTCGTTGTCGGACAGGTGCTGCGCATACAGGCGCGCCAAGCGCACGCCCGCCGCCACGCGCGAAGCCGGCTTCTCGCTGCGATCGGCCAAGCGCTCCAAGACGCGAGCCAATTCTTCCCAGCGGCTGCTGCTCCGGTAGATGTGCTCGAGCAGGCGTCCCGCGCGCTCGTTGCTGGCGTCGAGCCGCACGGCTTGCTCGAGGCGCTCGATGGCCGTCTCGAGGCTGACGTTCTGTCCGCCGTAGCGCACTTCCATCTCGGCCGCGCGCATCAGCATCGAGCTCTTGTAGACGTCGTCGGACGCTTGCTCGGCTTCGGTAGCGTAGGTCGCAGCCAGCTCCGAAAAGCGCTGGCGCTTGTTCTCGCTCTCGGCGATCGCCGAAAGGGCCACGGAATTGCCCGGGTCGATCTCGAGCAGACGCAAATAACAAACGGCGGCTCCGTCGTCGTCGAACATCTCGACGCCCAGGACCTTGGCTTGTGCGCTCAGCGCCTCCGCTTCGCGGGGCGTATTTTCGGTGGCCTGCGAGGCGACGTCGAGGATGCCTGCGACCGCAGCCCACTCACCACGACTTTCATGCTTGTCGCGCGCGGACTCGAGCAGCCGCAACAGCTCATCGGTCGACAGGTCGCCGCCACTCGCTTTTGCGGCATCCCGAAGTGCCGTCCACGCCTCGTTCGAATCTGGTATCGCCTGGAGAGTGCCGAGCGCCGTGCGGATCGTCTGGGAGTCCATTCCTCACCCGTTCATTACCCCACTCGATCACCGCGGTTTCGGCGAGGAGCGGGGGCTCGACAGTACGCCGCAGAACCGGTCCTTACAAGCCTTGCAAAGCCTCGATTCTAATTGGCTTCTGCCCGCTTCTGTCCGCCCTTCGCGGCAAGCTCCCCCCATCCCCGCTCGCCCGAGTAGAGCCTCGCGCTGGCGCTCGGCGGCGGGCTCTTCTTTGCACACATTTCAGTGCATCGAGCGCAGCGCCGCAAGGGCTCGACGCTGCGCGCCGAGCGCACGGGCACTCGCGCCCAGTTCTCCCGCGCGATCGAGCGCGCGCTGCGCGTCGTCCAGCCGACCGAGCTTCAACAACGCCCAAGACCGGCCGAGGTGTGCGTCCGCAAAGTTGGGACGTGCCGAAACGAGCGCATCATACTCGTCGAGCGCTGCCGAGGCGTCTCCGCGCAGCAGCGCGAGCGTCGCGAGACCGATGTGATTCTCCAGCGCGCGCGGGTCGGCCCGAAGTCCGGATCGGTAGGCGACCGCGGCTCCGTCCAGGTTACCGAGACGCGCACGCGCAAGCCCCAACGCATGCCAAGCCTCGGCGTTGCGCGCGTCGCGGCGCAGCGCTTCGACTAGGCGCGGCTCGGCCAGCTCGGTTTCACCCCAGCGTGCAGCGCGCAGCCCTGCGGTCAATGGGCCCAGCGGATCGCGCGGCGCGACTTGCGCGGCGTGGTCGTACTGTTCGAGCGCCTCGTCGTAACGATGGCTGAGCTCTAGCGCGTAGCCGAGCTCGACCCACGGTACGGGGCTGGCCGGGCCGAGCACCTTGGCCAGTGCCTGCGCTTCTGCCTGCGCGTGCCCCATTTGTCCCATGCTGGCGTGGACGCGGATCAACAAGCGACGCTCCCGGGTCGCCTCGGGGTGCTTCTGGAGATACGCCTCGAGCTCCTGAGCGGCTTCCTGAGGGCGCCCCTTTTGCACCAGCATGCGCGCCTGGTTGGCGGGATCGGGACGCGAAAAGGCGCAGCCAATGGCACCGAGGACGAGCAGCCCGAGCGCAGCGGCAGAGACCAGTTGGCGAGCGCGAGCAACCATCGAAAGCCCGCACGCTAGCACTATTGCCCGGGATGGCGCTCGACGTGCCGAGCGCGCTGGGCAAAGATCCAAGGATGTTACTTTCCGAGATCGGCGTGATCGCCGTCGTGGGTGCCGGTCAGATGGGCGCCGGCATCGCGCAGATCTGCGCGCAACGAGGGTACCGCGTGCTGCTCGCGGATGCAGCGCTGGAGCGCGCCAAAAACGCCAAGCTAGGCATCGACAAGCAGCTCGCCCGCCTACAGAGCAAGGGCAAGCTCAGCGCCGCCGATTGCGAGCAGGTCAGCGCGCGCATCGAAGCCAGCACGGCCGAGCTCGCCTACCCCGAAGCAGACTTGGTGATCGAGGCAGCCACCGAAAACCGCGAGCTCAAGCTTGCCCTGTTCGAGCAAGCCTGTGCATTGACGAAGCCACAGGCGATTTTGGCCTCGAACACCTCGAGCGTCTCGATCACGCTCTTGGCCGGACGAACTAAGCGCGCGGACCGCGTGATCGGCATGCACTTCATGAATCCCGTGCCGGTGATGAAGCTGGTCGAGCTCGTGCGCGGGCTAGAAACCAGCACCGAAACGCTGGCGACCGTGCGAGCGCTGGCTGAAGCGCTGCACAAGACCGTGATCGTGAGCCAAGATCGCCCGGGATTTCTGGTCAATCGCATGCTGATCCCGTTCCTCAACGAGGCCTGTTTCGCGCTCGACGAAGGCACCGGCAGCGCGGAGGACATCGACCAAGGCGCGCGCCTGGGCCTCAATCACCCGCTCGGCCCGCTCGAGCTCGCGGATCTGATCGGGCTCGACACGGTGCTGGCGATCGCTCGTGTGCTCGAGCAAGATTTTGGCGACCCCAAATACCGCCCGCCAGTCCTGCTCAAGAATCTGGTGGCTGCGGGCCATCTGGGACGCAAGACCAAACGCGGCTTCTACGTTTACGATGATCAGGGCGTAAAACTCAGGCCCGCACCATGAGCTCGAAAGGGACGACCATGTACGAGACACTATTGCTCAGCGAAAAAGACCTAGTCGCCACGCTGACGATCAATCGCCCGAGCAAGCTGAACGCACTGAACGCGCAAGTTTTGTCGGAACTCACGCGCGCGTTTCAAGCGCTGGAGGCCACGCCGCCAGAGTCACGCGTGCGCGCCGCCATTTTGACCGGCGCGGGCGAAAAAGCCTTCGTTGCCGGCGCGGACATCGCCGAGATGGCTGGCTTGAGTGCTGCCCAAGGCTACGCCTTCAGCGCGGCTGGACACCGGCTCGGGCGCTTGATGGAAGACGTGTCGTTCCCGATCATCGCCGCCGTCAATGGCTTCGCACTCGGTGGCGGTTGCGAGCTCGCGCTGTGCGCGGACTACATCTTCGCCGCCGAGCACGCGAAGTTCGGCCAACCCGAAACCAACCTGGGACTTTTGCCAGGCTTTGGTGGCACACAACGCCTGTCCCGACGCATCGGCTTGGGCCGCGCGCGTGAGCTCGTGTACTCGGGCGAGCCGATCAGCGCCGCCGACGCGCTGCGCATCGGTCTGGTCAACCGAGTGCTGCCTGCAGCGGAGCTCTTGGCTCAAAGCGAACAGCACGCGCAGCGCATTGCCGGGCAAGCGCCGCTCGCGGTGGCTTCGGCCAAGCGCGCGCTCAATCGCGGCTTCGACGCCGATCTGGCGACCGCGTGTGAGCTCGAAGCGACCGCCTTCGGGGCGCTGTTCGCCAGCGAAGACGCACAGCGCGGGCTAACGGCATTTTTGGCCAAGCAACGCGCGACGTACCAAGCTCGCTGAAGTGCCACCCCGACCCGCGAGAAAAGCTTCGTATAATTCAATACATAGCAGCAAAAGAGCGGTGACTTTCGGGGCCCTCTTAGGGTTTTCCTGGGCACTTTCCGGCTGCGATGGCTGCGGCTCGAACAAGCCGTACACGCCGTTCGGCGTTGCTTCGTCGCTGCCCAGCGCCCCGCCCCCCAAGCCGTCGATCTCCGAGCTCCCGCCGCCTCCAGCTGTGCCCACTGGCTTCGCCGTCCGCAAAGCCGAACTCGTACCGGGCGCGTCGGAGAAATGGCAAGGCTCAGACTTGGATTTGAGCGCGCCAGCTGGGCGCCGCTTCGCGCAGGTGTTGGCGGCCGACTTCGACGGCGATCAAAAGCCCGAGGCGTTGGCCTGGCTCGTGCCCGCTCCGAAGGAGAAGAACGCGCCGCCCGGTGAGCTTTGGTATTTTCCGAACGACGCGCCCGCCCGCAGCATCGCGCCGCTGCCGGGCTTCGTGCCGAGTTCGGCCGACTGCACGCTGGCCAGCACACTGACTCAAACCGGCTCGCACAGCGCGACGCTCGATGTCACGGCCAGCTGCAGCGCTCCGCTGATTGCCCGCGCGCCTTCGCGCGCCATCTTGGTCGTCGCGCCCAGCGCGCCGCAGCCGGTTTTGCTCACCTTGCGCGCTGCCAGCGCAGCCGCCGATGAAACCCTGAATTTCTCGGTAGATTCATCGGATCAAGACCGCGACGGCCGAGACGACGTGCGGCTCACCGTGAGCCTCGGCAACCAGCGCGCGAGCGAACCCGCGGCCGCAGACTTGGTGTGGCTGGATCGGGCAGCTGGCGCCTCGCGGTCGCCGAGCGAGCCCGCAGCCTCGCTCATGCGCCTCGCTGGCAAGATCGCGCTTCAGGCACGCGGCAAGCGCGCTGCCGGCGCGGGCGAGCGCGTGGCAACCAGCCTGCGCTTGCTGTCCAGCCTGTGCGCCGAGGGCGGCGTGCCACGCCTGTTCGACGAAGACGGCGCGCCGTTTCGCTGCAGCGGGCTGGGCCCCGTGATCGACTCATTGTTGCTGAGCGACGCCGTCGCCTCGCTGGCGCTGGGCGACGTACTGAATGCGTTCGCGGTGCTGCGGAGGGACGGCTGGTACTTCAGCAAGCTGTCGAGCACGCAGCGCAAAGCCTTGGAGCGTGAGCTCTTGCGCGCGGTGAGCAAGTTCGAAGCGAGCCCGCCGCTCACCGTTCGCGCGCAGCCGCTCGCGCCTGCCCCGCCCCGCTACAGCCCGCTGTGGTTCGAGTCCGACACGGCGCTCTTAGTCCAAAGCGCGGCCGGCCTGACCCGCCTTTCGGCTGATCGCACGGTGGAAGCCGCACTTTCGGCGGATAGCGGCGCGCCCAGCTGGCCGCTCGAGCTGGCCTCTGCGAGTGGGCTGCACGTGCTCGGCGCAGTCCACGCTTGTGACCGTTCGGAGCTGCTCTTCAACGAAGGCGACGCAGCGCACCCGCTCCTGCCCCCGCTGACGACGCACTTACTGGCGGCGCGCCCGGCGAGCTGCGCTGGGCACGGCATTGGTCCGAGCGTGTCCATCACGCCGCTCAGCTTCGACGACAACGGCTTGGACGCGCTGGTCGCGGGCGCTCGCGTCACGGTAGCGCCTCCCGGCAAGAAGCCAGCCGCTGGCCTGCCGGAGCTCGGAACGCCCCGCTCCCCAGATGGCCGTTGGTTGGTGACCGAGAGTCCGCTCGGGTTGCTCTTGATCGGCGAGCGCAAGGAGCTCTGGCAAACCAACAAGCTCACGGAGCACGCCGACGCAGGGCGCTTCACGGACTGCGTCGTCGCCAACGAAGCGCGCGCGGTCGCCTGCATCGATGCGGGGCGCGCGATCGTCTTCGAGCGCCCCAAAGCCAGTCCGAGCACCGCTCCGCGCAAGTAACGCTCGCGGTGCTCACACTCGGGTCGGATTCAGGGCGTCTTCGAGGGCGCCTTGGTGCGCTCGATATAAGCCCGGGTGCGTGTGTCCACGCGAACCCAGTCGCCCTCGTTGATGAACAAGGGCACGTTCACGGCGGCGCCGGTCGAGATCTTGGCGGCCTTGGTAACGTTGGTCGCGGTGTCACCCTTCACGCCCGGCTCGGTCTCGGTGATCTGCACGATCACGTGCGGCGGCAGCGCGATCGCCACCGGGTTGCCGTTGTAAATCGTGATCACGACATCGATGCCGTCGATCAGGAAGCCTGCGTCGTCGCCGACGACCTCCGCCTGCACGGTCACCTGATCGCCGGTCTGTCCGTTCATGAACACGTAGGCGTCGCCTTCGGGATAAATGAACTGCAAGGTGCGGTCTTCGACGTCGGCCGGCTCGAGCTTCTCGCCCGAGCGGATGTTGCGCTCGATGGTGCCGCCGTTCAGCATGTTTCGCATCTTCGTGCGCGTGAAGGCTTGGCCCTTCCCCGGCTTCACGAACTGGAAATCGGTGACGACGTACGGGTTCCCGTCCATCATGAACTTCAGGCCCTTGCGGATGTCGCTAGTGTCCATACTTTCCTCGAGAATTGGCCGGGGGCGCCGTCTGACGGGCTGCCTGGGGCACGGAGCTCGCAACCAACTCGGCCGCTGAGCCCGCCACGCTCTAGCGAGGGATCGGCTGCCGTTCAAGCTAGAATCGGCTTTTGGGGACCTTGCAGCCGCTTTTTGGCTGCCCTTCCGCCGGGTTGAGCGACCTCAGCGCTTGCTCGGCCCGCCCCAGAGCGATACTGAAGAGCCGGCGCGATGAACGAATACGAGCTCGAAGAGATCAAACGCGAGATCGTGGAGAGCAGGGCGCTCACCATCAAGACCAACAACCTGGTCAACGCGCTGGCCGCGGATCTGAAGAGCATCTCCAAACGCCAGCAGGGCGCCGAGCGCAAGGTCGTGATCAACAGCGCGACCGCCTACGTGGTCACGATCGCGATCTTGCTCGTGTTCGTGAAGCTGACTTGGGACATCCGCCTGGAGACCGTCCGCTCCGAAAACAAGGAAACACGCGACAAGCTCGAGTCGATCCAAAAGGACATCAAGGTCGAGCAAGAGCGGCAAGAGGTGCAAAAGCGCGCTAGCCGCCAAGCCAGCGAATTTTATCAGCTGATCGTGCAGAGCAAACGCCAGGAGCTGATCGCTGCTTACCCGGACGTAATCAAGCTCGACATCTCGCCCACCGAGCGCGCGGTGTTCGACTCGGCAGTAGAGCGAGCCAAGAACGAACTGTCATTGATCGCCTACCAGAGCGGCGTCGATCACATTCGCATGGGCCGCTGGCACGAAGCGCAACAAGCGTTCCGTGAATCACTCAAGTACAAGAGTGACGCCGCGCACAGCCCGCAAGCCAACTTCCAACTGTCCCGCGCGCTGATTCAACTCGGACTGCATCGCGACGCGATTCCGATCTTGATGCAGCTCTCGGAGGCATCGGCCGACAAGGAGGTGATGGACGAAGCCACGCTGCAGCTTGCCGAAGCGCAGCTCGCCATTCAAGCCTGGAACGACGCGAAGAACACGCTGCGCGCGTTCATTCGCCGTTTCCCGAACAGCCCGCACATCAACGATGCGCGCGGGAAATTGGCCGAAGTCTCGCTCTACCACTGAGCCCGTTCGCGAGCCGCGAGCGGCGCGAGCTATTCGGGATCGACGGCGATCGCCGTCAACACGCCGGCGTTCCACAAGTTCGGCACGGCCTTCAGATCGGCGCGCGGGCCATTGACGATCAGCGCGTAGCCTTGACCGTTGTTCAGCTCTGAAAGACCACCGTTCTCGAGCACGCGCAGCCAGCTCTGGCTGAACAGCGAGCTGCCTTGAGCCTCGACCGAGAGCTGATATTTGCGAGCACTGCCGAGATCGAAGAGCGTGTTCTGGATTGACGCGGGGCGCGGCGCGACTTGGCCCATCTGCACGCTGATGATGGCGAGCCCCTCAGCCGTCGACGGGAAGGGCGGCCGAGAGCGGAGGTCCAGTTGCGCGTTAGCGAGCGAGGCATGCACCACTTGCAGGGCAACGTGATCCGCTGACAGCGCGCGCGACAAACTGACCAAGATCGCAGACACCGTAGGTTCACGCGGCGTGTAGCCGGCACCGCAATACTGCGCAGCGGCGCTGCCGCCGTAGGTCGCGCCGCCCAGGCAGCCGTTGGCGACGAACACCAGGCTGCGCCCCGCGTTCAACGTTCCCGCCGAAATCGCGGGCAAACCGCGCACGCGCAGCGCGGAGCGCACAGCAGGCGCACCTGCACCGGCGCTGCCGCCCTCACCCGCACTGTCGCCGCCCTCACCCGCACTGCCACCGTTACCGGCGGCTGGCGAACGCCCGCCGCCATCCCCCGCGGCGCCGCCTGCCCCGGGCTCGCCGCCCGCGCTGCTCTGCTCTTCCTCTGAACGGGCGCGCTCGATGGCGGCCTCACAGTCGAGCCCTGCGATCAGCTCCAGTTCGCCAGCGATCACGAACGGCTGGAGGCCATCGGTCGAAAAATCCAGCCCATCCACTTCGCGGAGCACTAGGCTTTGGCCGTATTCGAACGGCTCCTCGGTGAGCGGCGAGCCGAGCGGCGTCACGTTCCCGTCGCTGTCCACCTTGGCCAGGCACAGCGCGACGCTGGGCGCGTCCACCACGCCGTTGACGATCGTGAGCACGCTCTCGCCCGGCGGTTCGTCGTCCGCGTGGCCGCCAGCGTTCGCGGCTTCACCACCAGAGCCGCCGAAAGGAGCGCGCGCGCCCGCGCTCCCCGCAGCCCCGCCAGAGTTGCTGCCACCGCGACCGGCCGGCTTCTTCTCTAGCGCGTCGTGGTTCGTGACACAGGCCACGAATCCCCACGCGCACAGCAGAGAACCGAGCCAAAGACCACGCCGAGCCATGCTGCGCTATGCCACGCTAACGTGCACCAGACAAGCGACAGCTGAGGGCTTGGCGAAACTGGAAACCCGGCGCAAAGCCCAGGCGCGCTGCGCCTCGGCCGCGACCGACGAAGCGCGCGCTGAGCCGCGTTTCGTTGCTCGAGTTCACTCGTTCCGCGGGCGCGTCGGCGAGTTCGATGGCCTCCAAGCACAGCCGCTCGGTGTTCCCCCGCAGCATGGCGAACATGCCGGCGTCTAGCGCGTCGTCGGTCACGGGTACTGTTGCGTCAATCAAGCGCAGCCAGGCGCGGCCGGTCTGCAGCAGCGCGCGATAGTCGTTCGCTTGCGGCTTGCATTCAGGCGCATCGGCCAAAAATAGTCGCGACCACGGCGCGAGCACACTGACCTTGCCATCCTGGTGGAGCAAGAGCGCCGGATCCTCGCTCGTCGCCGGCTCGCCGCCGGAAGGTGTGCGCAAGATGGCCAGCTCGCCGTGCGCGCCAATGGCTAGCGCGTCAGGATTATTGGGATACAGAGCCACCTCCAGGCCAGGCATTTGAAACAGGCGCCGCGCGCGCCCAGCCGTGAACTCGAATACCTCGAGCGAGCCATCCTGATTTCCGCTGAGCAGAGCAAGCTTGTTCGGTGCGCTTTGCACGGCGCTGATCCAGTTGGACTCGCCCGCTGCCGCGCCGCCCGCCAAGGCCTCGGCGGTGCCTGAGCCGTGGACCCAGATCGGCAAATCACCGTCCAAGATCAGGCCCTCGGCCTCGCCCGCGTTCAGTCCCAAGACTGGCAGGGTCGACAAGCCATCGACCTGCTCCAGCTGAAACGACGGAGGATCGACGCCCGCAGCACGCGCCGCGTCGATCAGCGTGCGCCAGCGGATGGACGCGGCTTGGATCCGCCCGTTCGGCTCGAATGCAGGCACATACGCGATGCGCGCTAGCGCCGAATACCCGGGCCAGCTCGCGGGCAGCGGCTCCGGATCCGTGGCGGAGCTCACGCGGAGCGCGAGCGAAGCGCGCAAACCGAGCGCTGAGCCCGTGCCATTCAACGGATGCACGGTGGCCCACGAGAACGTGCCCTCGTAGTCCTGCTCTCGAACCAAACTCAATGGGCTCGTGCCTAGCGCCAGCCGTGGAGCGGACTCGGCCTGTGCCTGTGTTTGCTCGGAGACGACTTCCGCTGCGAGCTGCTCACAGCTCAGCATGGGCAGCGCTTGACGAGTCACGCTCGGCGGCGCCGGGGCAACGTTTTGCGTGCGCAGCCGCGCGGCGGGCACTTCTGCCTCCCAGCCGACGCGCAGCCAAGGACCGAGCACACAGCCCACCTGCGAGCAGCGTGGAGCGAGGTTCGGCTTGGCGCCAAAGGTGAACCCCGGCGGCGCGAGCGTCTCCACCCAACTCCGGCCCCAGTCCGAAGACTGAAACACGCGCTGGCCACGATCGAACGCGAGCGCGTGGGCACCGGCGCCCGACAAGCGGCTAAACTCGTACACGCTGGGCTCGAGCCGCCCGTCGCGCGCGATCGCTACCGAGGCGTTAGCTAGCCAACCGCGCACGCTGCCATCCGGAAGCGCGATCCAATCGAGCCCCAGCCACTGCTCGGGGCCGCGCTTGGCCCCGAGCACCGCGCTCGGCAGATCCGCTGAAATAGCCACGAAATTACCGGTTTGCGCGTCGAGCAGCCCGGGCTTCGAACCGCCCACCACCGCCACCGCGCCGCCGCCTACCTTGGGCACCCAGCGCACGATCGAGGGCGCCGTGAGCACGGGCTTGCCGCCCGGCTTCGGTTGCGGCGCGGCCTGCTCGAGCTTTGCCAGCTGCGCGCTGAGATCGAAATCGTGAAAGCGCCCGTCCGCGCTGCGCACACAGACCGCGCCGGGCTGAACCAAGCCATCACAACGCGCTGCCGCCACCAGCACACCGTCGGCGAAGTCGAGCGTCACACCCGCCGCAAACTTGGCTTCCGTCCGCGGGCGCTCACCGAACGCTTCGGAGAGCACCAAGCTCCCGTTATTCCTCGAGTTGCACGCGAGCAAAAGCGCGCCGTTCACGTCCAAGGTTCGGCACGACAGCTCGCTCGGCACCAATGCGCGCGTGACCTGCACCAGCTCACCTGTCCGCAAATTCACCGTGGCAACACTACCGGCCACCGCCACGCCCGCGAAATCCTGACCGATGGGCGCGCCGAACTCGAGGGCCCGCTCGAGTGGCGGTTCGACCACCGGCCACAACGAATCACCTCGAGCCCGCGCGCGCGCCACACGCGGCGCCTGCTCGAGCTGCACTTTACCGGCAGAATCGACGCGAATTTGCTGACCCGAAGTCAGGCTCGCGAGCAGTTGCCCGGAAGCTTCGCGCACACTCAGTGCGTGCGATCCGGCAGGCAAGCTCAGGGGCTGATAACTCTTGCCCGCGTCCTCACTCAGCCGACACGCGCCCCCTTCGAGCAACGCCAACACCCGGCCATCGCCCGCGCTCGCAATGTCCGCCAACAGCGGCGGAGCGATCGACACACGCTGGCGAGCTCGCAAGTCGATCGCCACGCGCTCGCCGTCGCCGCCGCGCAGCAGCGCAAAGCTCGGAGCAAAGGACACGCGCACGGGGCGAAACCCAATCTCGAGCAGCGGCTTCAGCACACCCAGAAACGAATCGGCCGTGTACAAGGCGAAATCGTTCCAAAACAAGAACCCGCCGCCGAGCGCGTCCGGCACCGGGACGCCCGCTTGCAGCGGAGGCGCCGACACGGACTCGGCGACGCCCAGTCCCCCCGCATCCGGTCGCACGCGAAGGCCATTGACGATCGCCCCCACCCGAAGCGGAGCGCCATCGCGGAACGGTCCCTTGGCGACGAAACTCTCGGCCAGCCGATAACCGCGCAACGGCTCGTGCTGCACGGTCACGCGCAGCGGCAGTGGCGGCGCGCGAAACGCCGTCGCGCGCGGCGCTGGCGGCGCGTGGCCGCACGAAGCGAGGAGCAGCGCGACCGCAAGACGAGTGAGACTGATCACACGAGATACCCTATCATCGCTGCAAGAGGGCGGAAATTCAGGGCACTGAGCTCTAGAGAAGGCGCCAGCGAAGCCTCGGCCGAGTCAAACTCAGCGCCAATTCAAGCTCGAGTGGCGCCGAGTTTGCACGAGCACCGCGAAGCCGGTGTTGCCCACGGGCGCAAAAGCCGCCAGCCACTTCCCCTCGAATCCGGGGACCGGATCCTGGTAGTCGCGCACCTTGACCGGCGGCACGTATTCCAGCGCAAATTGCTGACCTGGTGGCGCCGACGGACCGAAAGTCCGCTCGAGGTGGGCAGAGAGAGCCGAGCTGACCCGGTACTCTTGGCCGTCGCGCAGCCCAGGATGGGCCAAGTAAGTGAAGTCCGTGCAGAGCGCGCCTACTTTCGTGCTGCGCTCGGGGCCGCGCGGGCCAATCAAGGCACTCGTGACGTGCAGCCCCCCCGCCGAGTTCTCCATCTTGACCGCCCCGAACACCGATTTGGCGTTCAACGTCGCCATCAACACACCGATCGCAACGCCCCGCTGATCCAGCACCGGAGCCGACAACGCGAACACGAGCTGGTCTCGCGGCTCGGCACGGAAGGCGCGGGCCAGGTAAGCGCCCGGTAAATGCTGCTCTGCCAGGTAGCGAGCGCCGTTGAAGTAGTCACGAAAGCCGAAGTTCCTCCCATACACGACCGAGAGAGGCCGCGGCCATTGCGCGACGGGATATCCATCGTTGTCGAGCAACGCGAGGTTGTCGAAGCTACCGATGCGAGACTGCAGCGGCAGGGCCGGCTCGACGCTCGCCCCCCGCGCCAGGAGCTTGGCCACTTCGGGCTCTCGCGCCGCCTGCGCGACCCGCTCCGCGTACTCGCGCAGCTGCGCGAGCGCCGCGCCCGCCTGACTGCCGGCGATGAAGGTGTTGGTTTCCAGCTCGTCTTCCGAGAGACGCTGATCGCTGCGCCACAGCCACCAAGCGCACGAGAGCGCGACCGCCAGCAGCAGCACCAAGCTGGCGAGCGCCAGCGATCGGCGCGGATGTCGGCGCAGCCAGGATTCGAGCTGCTGATACAATGGCGGCAGTGGTTCGTCGCCCTCTCGGCGGCTCGCGCGCTCGAGCGCCGCCGCCAATTCCGCCGCCGTTCGGTAGCGTTTCTCGGCGTCCTTCTCCAGGCACTTGAGGCAAATCACCTCCAAGTTTCGGTCCACGTCCGGATTCAGCTCGCGGGGCAAACGCGGCAACTTCGCGCTCGTCAGCCAGCTCAGCTGCTCGAACATCGAGCCCTGCGGTAGCGGCAATTCGAGGGTGAGCAATTCGTAGAGAATGACACCGAGCGCGTAGACGTCGGCGCCCGCCGATAGCTCGCAGACGCCCTCGGCTTGCTCCGGAGACATATAGCCCAGCGTGCCCACGATGGCGCTCGAGCGGCTGGCCATCGCGAACGCATCGAGGCGCTTGGCCAGACCAAAATCCGCGACGTACGGCTCACTCTCTTCATCCAACAGGATGTTCGAGGGTTTCAGATCACGGTGCAGCAGGCCGCGCTGGTGAGCGAAGTGCACCGCCCGGGCCACCTTGGCCAGCGTTTGAGCCGCGCGTTCACTCGATGCGTGAAGGCGCGCCATTGCCTCTTGCAGGTTTTCACCCTCGATCAGCCGCATCGTGAAGAACGGTTGCCCGTCGCGCTCGCCGACGTGAAAAATCGGCACGATATTGGGATGGTCGAGGCCGGCAGCGGCGGCGGCGCCGTCGTGAAAGCGCTGCACCTCTCGGTCGGTCGCGAACAGCGCGTCGCGCATGAGCTTGAGCGCCACCGTGCGATGGAGGCCCGCGTGGTGCGCTCGGTAAACCACGCCGCTGCCTCCGATCCCGAGCTGATCTAGAATCTCGTAGTCCCCGAACAACGTGCCCGACTGCCTAGCCGGCTCTTCGCTCGGCTCTAGCGAAAGCGCGAACATCTCCCGCGCCGCTTCGGTCGACGATGCCAAGGGGATTGCCGAGTGCAGCGAGTAGCTCACGGATTTCATCGTCGATATCCTCTGGGTCCGAGACGGTTTCGCCAATTTCGGCGCGCAGGAAACGGCGGTACAGACCGGCCATTTCTTTGTTCACACGGCAGCGCGCGACGCGCAGCGTTCCTTCCGCCATGTCGAGCGCTTGCGACAACTCCGAATCCGACTGCGCGCTGCCCTCGCCGGAGAGAATTCCTTCCAGTGACTGGAAGATCGCAAGCTTGCCCATGGCCGCGTAGTGAGCGCGCATCCGACCCAGCACGCGGGCATGCAGCGCGAGCGCCCAGCTGCGATTGAAGTCGTGCTCCGGCGTGAGCAAATCATTCGGCTCGCGAACCGCCCGCTCCGCGCCGGAAGCCCCGTCCAGGCTGAGCGGGATCTGACCCTTGTTCCGCTTCTGCGCCCGCTCGCGTTTGCGAATGCCATACAGGTAACTCTTGGCGCACACGCAAAGCCAGCTGCGAAAGCGCCCCCGCTCGCGGTCGACCTTGCTGAAATCACGCCGACGGTCGAGCGCCGCGAAGAAGCCCTGGGTAATGTCCTCCGCTTCATCCTGCCGGGCACCCTCACTTCGGAAGAAGGCGTAGACGGGCCACCAATACGCACGACACAGCTGAGAGGCTGCCTGCCGATCGTCCGCTCCCCCCGCCCGGAGCACGAGACTCCAGCGCGTCGTCCGGAAACGCATGAAAATCCTACCCTCACTTCTGCTGAGCCAAAGCTCGCTAGATGTTACAGGAAATCTTCCCGGCCGCGCCTCGGCTTGCTGAGTAGGCGAACGGAAGGTATTTTCAAGGCAGGGTTCGGCTTGGAATCGCAAACGACCCGCGAGGTGCGGGCGAGAGGGCAATGGCGTGGCGGAGTCTGAATCGGTCAGTCAAGGCGAGGCGGCGCGCGCGGATTCAGGCAGCGGGATCGTAAAGACCGCCCTGCCCGCATTGCGACCAGCCGCTGCCGCGAGCGTCGGGGCGCGCGAAACCGCGAGGCGATCCTGAGAGCCCGCACCGCGCATGGCTCCGCCATGAGCTCGGAAATCGCGGCCGGGCTGCTAGCGCTCTTGAGCTACGCGTCCGAAATCGGAGTCGAGATCTAAGCGGAAGCGAAGGGCGTCGATGGATTGCCTGCGAATCGAGCGCACTACGGCGAAAAAGGCCCGGAAGGGCCAAGAGACACGGACCGAGCTTCGAGCAAGACCGTGCGGTCGGTCACCATCTGCAGAGTTGCACATTGAATGACCTCTTTCGGTCCGGCCCGGGTCGCCATCGCTGCCATGACTGACAGCTCGTTCACTAGGTTGGCGACCAATTCGCCCAAGGTGCTGATCGGCGCGATACATCCCGAGCGACAGAGCCAGGCAGCTATCACCGCCGAACCCGCTAGAGACCCATGCGGCTGAGCAGCCAAGAGGCTCCGAGTTCCAAGGCTCACGACGATCTCTCGGGTCGGCACCTGCCACACCCCATCCCATCCAGCCATCAGCTCCGTCCGGAACTCGCTCGGAGCCAACTGCAATGGTCGTGTTCCCCACGGCACGTCCGCCAAAGCGTGTAGTCGACGAAAGCGGCTGCCTCTGACTCCGCCCTCCAGAAAATGCTCGACGTTGTCGCGCAGCAGGCCCACAGCAGCACCGGCGCAAGCGAGGCTGTGTCCACGGTGCCAAAGGCATATCTGCGACTCACTTCGGGACATCGCTCGCGCTAGAGCAACCATCATGCCCGGCATCGCGCTCCGCCCGCTCCGCACTTGCAGCTTCGTCCTGCGTAGACGCTCCGCCAAATACCGTCCAACAGGTGCTCGTCGAGAGCGGCGCGTACTCTTCTTACGGCCTCGATAGCGGCCTACGACGCGAGCAGTCGACCGGGGAAATTGCGGACGAGTCGACCGGGCGTGATTACCGAACGATTGAATGGCGTGACGACGACCATCCCGTGCGGCTCGGGTGTTGCAATTTAAGGCAGTGTCGCAAGATCCTACAATACCAATCGGCTTCTCATTTCACTGGACAGCGGGGTTCCGAGCCTCCAGGTCCCTTAGCTGCAGATGCGAGCAGCCTCGTCACGCGCCTTCGAGTCGGTGAGCCATATAGCGAGCCGGTGACGTGCCGAGCGCCTTGCGGAACATCGTCACGAAGCTGCTCGCGCTGCCGTAACCGAGCTCGATCGCGACCTGTTGTACCGTAGCTCCGCGCGTCATGCGCTGAATTGCGAGCGTCACGTGCAGGCGATGCCGCCAGCGACCGAAGCTGAGACCGGTCTCTTTCACCAGCAGTCGATTGAGCGTTCGCTCTCCGATACCGACGCGCCGTGCCCACGCCTCCGCCGTGGATGCATCTGCGGGTTTGGCCACGATCGCCTCCACGAGCCGGCGGAGACGCGGCTCCGTCGGCATCGGCAGCCGATGGTTCTCTACCTTCGCAGCCGCGAGTTCGTCGAGGAGTACTGCGACGAGCCGCCCATCCGGACCTTTGACATCATATAGGGCGGGCCGCGAGGCGAGGCGGAACAACAGCTCGCGAAACAATGTCGACACGGAGACCGCGCAGCATTCTCGCGGAAGATTCGCGCTCGCGCGCGGTTCGACGAACACGCTGTAGCCCTCGAGCGGCGCGCGTCCGACAATGCGATGGCTCACGCCCCCCGGAACCCAGAGCGCAGATTGTGGCGGCACAATCCAAAGCGCGTTCGACGCCTCGCACGTGAGCTCGCCCCGGACTTGATACATGAGCTGCGATTCAGCGTGGGAGTGGAACTCACTCTCGATTCCGCCCGCCTCCATGCTCATTCCTATCGCGTTCGCGGGCCGGGCCACGGCCGTCTTCCAACGACCGCGCGCTTCCAGCACGAAGCGACTCGCGAGCGACGCCTCGCCATCGCCCGCTCCGTTCAGATCGCCCGCGACCCGCAATTCGCCGCGGACCGTCCAACCGGCACGACGAAGCTGCTCTTCACGTTTGGGGGACATGTCCGGATCTCAAAATACTTTGTCCTGATTGCCTGATGCGGTCAAGCGAGGCGAGTGCCATCTATTTGCTCGATGCACCGTTTCGATGGCGCCGACATCGCACCCGAGGAATTAGCATGAGCCAACGCACGAGCGCTCTGGAGTCCACTGTGCTTCGCCTATTGGGTAGGCGAACCATGGTTCAGAATGTGGAGAAAGTCGGCGAGCAGTTCCAGCTCATCACGATTGGCGGCGAAGACCTCGTCGACCGCAAATGGACCGCGGGTGACATGATTCAAATCAGCTTCGGCAGCTGGGAGAGCCGTGCTTACACGCCATTTTCGTACGACGCGACCCGTGGATCGCTCGAATTTATAGGCCATGTGCACAACAACGGGATCGGCTCCGCTTGGCTCGAGTCGCTTCGTGTCTGCGATCCGTGCGTATTCGTCGGTCCGCGCGCAGCCTTGGATCTCGGTACCGTGGCGCGCCCCGCGCTGTTCTTCGGCGACGAGACGTCGTTCAGCACCGCCGCAGCGATGCGCGCGACGCCGCACGGCTATCGCGACGTCTCGTTCTCATTCGAAGTGACATCGCCGGAGAGTTGCCGAAAGGTCCTCGATCGTCTCGGTCTCAGCCAGGCAAGGCTGTTCCAACGGGAGCCAGGCGATCGACATCTCGACGCCGTCGAAGCGCACGTGCTGACCGCGTTCGGCCCGTCCACGCGCGGTGTCTTCACCGGAAAAGCTGCGTCGGTCGCACGCCTGTACAAGGCAATGCGGCGCGCCGGCATCCCGGGCAAGCAAATCACGAATCTGGCCTATTGGGCGCCTGGTCGAAAAGGCTTCTCTGGCGTCCAGCGCTGACCGACCCAGCACGCTCAGTACGGGCTGAGCGCGCTCCGCTCGCCGAGCAAACGTCGCTCACGGCCGGTGGCAGCACCAAAGGGCAGGCTCGCCTTTGCGGAACGGCATGCTCTGGCAGCTCCACTGTCCTCGCAAGCCCCAACGCAGCCTCAGCGCAGCTTGACTGCCGAAAACACCAATCCGGGAACGGTCACCGCCGCTTCTTTCGACGGGCCGTCCTCCGTGAGCTCGACGAACTCGGTGTAGGTCGCGTCGACGAAGCGGGGGCCAAACACGCGATCTCCGAGCTTGAACGTGATCACGCTGCCGCCGCCCAAACCGGCCTCCGGCATGGTCTCGACCTGAGGCTGATCGCCCGGACTGAGCTTCGCCCAACCCCAGGAGCTCGAGCTGGCCAATTGCCTCGGCCCCGACAATGCGGCTTCCGACGCAGAAGCTTCGTCCAAGAAGCGGAGGAAAGCTTGGTTGCGCGGGCCGACTACCAGCGTTCCCGCAGAGTGCCCTTGAAACATGCTGCTCAGTTCGACTTTGAACTCGCTGTCGAAGGTGTCGTTCGCAGGGTCGAAGCGAAGCAAGCACGGTTTCGGATTTCTGATGTCTAGAAATTGGGCGGCCGCTCCGAAGGCCTCGGTCGCAACGTAGATCTTGCCGTCGTCGGCGAAGACGCCGTCACGCACGTAGCCACAGCGCGTATCCTCGGTAATAGTCGCCGTATCGCGCGCGCTATCGACGACCACCACGGCCGCGCGCGGCACGACCGCCACGCCCTGGCGCCAGGCGACGAACGAGTACAACTTGTCTCCGCGCCAGACGGGCGCGGCCGTAAATGACATGGTGAGCTTGGCGCCGGCCAAGGAAGAGAGCGGAATGCTGCCGCTGACTTCCATGGTGGTCGGGTTCCAAATCACGATCTGGGCAGTCGGGCCGTCGAACCAGTACGCCTTCTCCGGCGAGACGTACTGCATTTGACCGCCGTATTCGCCGAACGCGGTCACCCCCTTGCCCAAGAAACTAACGCTGCCCGCGGGCTCCAAAGCGCCTGAATCCGTCAACTCGTAGCGAGTGATCTCGGCCGCGGCGTCGTTGGCGATGAACAGCGCGCCGCCACCTTCCGGACCAGTGCCGAGAGCACGGCCCGCGATTTCGATCACGCCGTCTTCGATCTTCAGTTTGGTGTCACCGCCGAGGGTGTTCGTGAGAAGTACGTAGCTCTGGCTTTGTTCGCCGATGATTTGCGTGGTCAGGGCATACACGGCACCCTCCATGGGCTCGTGCTCGCCCTCGCCCGCTTCCCCGCCCGCGCCGCCTTCCACGCTCTCTGCGGGAGCCCCAGCGTTGGAGCTGCCAACCTCCGTTTTGCCCGCGCCGCCGTCCGTTGTTCCTCCGCCAGCACCCGCCGCCGCAGCGGGGACCGCGTCCGAACTACATGCTGTCGGCACGCCTAGGAGAGAAGCGGTCGCCGTTACGAGCAGCGCGCTGCCCAGACCAGTGAACATCGATTTCATGTGCGATCCCGTCATTGGTAGTCGAACGTCATTTTCCAATAGAAGGCCCGACCCGGGCGCTGCACACCGTAGAAGTCGAAGACCTTTTCGTTGCTCAGGTTTTGGACTTCGAAGCTGCCCGCGAGCGCCCCGCGCCCTTGCGGCAACGAGTAGGCGAGCAGCAGCGACTGCGTGGCCTGACTGGGCACCTCCAGGCGCGCCGCTTGAACGGCAGCGCTTTCCCAGCCGAGCATGAATTTCCCTACGTAGCGTAGGGTCCAATCCAACTCGAGTGTATCAGCCGCAGTAAATAAAGCGCGAAACCGCAGGTAAGTCGCAGCGCCGGCCTGCAAGTTCGGAGTGTTCGGAATGCGGTCACCCTCAAACAGCGCCCAAGGCCCCGTATTGGCGGTGTTGCGCATATCCTGATAGCTGAAATAGAGGTCGATGCCGAATAGATCCTTCAGCGTGGACCAGCCGAGCGCCGCATCGACACCCAGCACGCGCGCGGTCGCGACGTTGTCGTATTTGTAATACGTGCCCGTATTGAGCAGCACCACCAAATCGGTGACCCGCCGAAACGCGCCGCTCAGCTTCGCGCGCAGCTTGCCGAGCGACGTCGAAGCGTCATCCACGTAGGCGCCCAGGTTATAGTTTTGGCTGCGCTCCGGCTCGAGCCCAGTATTTGCGAGCACGAGCCCCCCATCGCCGAAGCGTTCGTCGAGGCTGGGCAGGCGCGCGGCGTACTCATAAGATGCCTTCAAGTAGACGCGCGGGGCGAGGGTGACGCGCAAGTTGTCACCGGCGCCGAACAGCAGATCATGCTTCGCTTGCCGCTCCGGCACTCCGGTCGCTGCCAGCTCCTGGCTGGACGAGCTCTGCTGGTACAGCTTGGCAAACACGATGCTCCCCAAAGCGCCCGCCTCCACCTCGTATTCGCCGCCAAAAACGCCGCCCGAAAGCCGGCGCTCAGCGCGCAATCCGTCGTACACGTCGGCGGCGATTTGGCGGTCGTGGCCGGAGCGGGTGGCGTAGGTTGGCGCCAGCGCGAAACGCAGTGTGTGTCCCGCGGTCGGGCGCAAGGTGAGCTGAGTGCGCGCGAACAGCGTGTGATCGTTCAGCACGCGGTCGGTGGGGATTGAATCGAGCTCGCCGGCGAGCGGCCTCAGCAGAAAGCAGCGACCGTTCCAATCGTAGCGGCAACGAGAGACGTCTACAAACGTGGTTCGGCGCAGCGAATAGCCGAGCACCGCTTCGATCCGGCCGACCTGAGGCCAGCCCTTGGCGTAGCTCGCGCTCGCGCCCAGCGTGCCGCGCCCGTACTCAACCTCGCCGTAGGGCACGGTCATGCCCACGTTGTGCTGTACCTCGCGTTGGTAATCGGCCGCGTACGCCTGCAGTACGAGTCGATCGGCCCAAGCTCGATCGACCAAGCCGGCGCCCAGCGTAACCCCTGCGCCGCGGTACCCGTCGTGAAAGCGACGCACGGTCGCTGGTGAGAGCTTACCGCGCTCGTCGAATACCCCGACGTCGATCGGATAATCGTTGCGCGCGCTGTCGAAGAACGCCGAAACTCTGGAAAACGATCGGCTTTTATCGAAATATTTGCGCCCCGCCAGCGCCACCCGATGCGTGCCGAACGAGCCGACTTGATAGGACGCGCCGACTTTGGACGCCCGGACGTTCTCGTCGGTCACCAAGTTGACTGCGCCAGCGAGTGCGTCCGCGCCGAAGCGCACTGGGACCACGCCCTGATACACCTCGACGCGATCGATCAAGTTCACGGGCACGTTGCCCACACCCATCTGGTAGCCCGAATATTCGAGCGGCACGCCGTCGATGAAGAAGCGCACACGGTCGCCGGCAAGTCCGTTGAGCGAGTAGCGACCGGCAGAGCCCAGCCCCCCCTCGCGTTGCACGCGTAAGCTGGTGCTTCGAGCCAACACCTCACCGAGATCGTCCGAGCTCTTCTTGCTCTGCGCCAAGTCTACAACCTCGACCGCAAGCGGTGAGCTGCGTTGGCGTTGCGCAATGGATGCCCCGCGCACGGTCACCTCGACGGGTGGCGTGGGCGCGGCGTCAGACGGTAGCGGTGTTGGCTCGGGCAGCGCGGGCACTTGTGCAGATAGCGCTGGCTCGGGCCCCGATGGCGGTCCACTGCGCGGCGCTTGCCCTAGCACGGACCGTGCGAGCAGCAGGCTCGCGGCCAGGGCAAGGAACGTGGCTGCGCGCGGGCTGGTCACGCGCGGAGGCGTACATGATATTGATTCGCATATTCAACAGCAAAATCCTGCGTCCTGAAAATGCCGTTCAGCGGCAATCAGGGCCTTTTCTGGGATCGAAAACGACCAATTCCGACGACCCGAGCCGGCGGTGGGCTTGAATAGTGCGGCCAGTTTCCCCATGCTTCCGGGGTGCGACCTGTCAGAAATCCGCCCGAACTGGATGATGCGGCACTGACGCGCGCGCTCGACCAACTGCAAGCGCTCGTCCGACACCGAGGCTTGAAAGCATCCGGCGTGCGCGAGTCGATCGCGCGAGCCGCGCTTTCACGCGGGGGTCACTGGACGATCGATGAACTCGCCGCGCAGTTGCCGGGTGCGCACTCGACGACGGTGTACCGCACCATCCCGCTCTTGGTGGACGCCGGATTGTTACAGATTGCGCCAGGCGCGGAGGGCGAGGGACGGCGCTACGAGCGCGCCTTCGAACGCGAGCATCACGACCACCTCGTGTGCACGAACTGCCACAAGGTCGTGGAGTTTTGTTTCGAGGCCATCGAGGTACTGCAGCGCGACGTGGCCGACCGCTTCGACTTCAGTTTGACCGGTCACGTGCACGAGCTATTCGGCACGTGCAGCGATTGCCGCGCGCGCGTCCTGCGCTGAACGCGCCTCGGCTGTCATTGCAATTGATTCGCGTTTTCACTATAGTCCGGAAGTGCGAGCGAATGTTTGGTTTGGAGCCCTGCGCCGCTTCAAGTGGTTGAAGCTGGCTCGACGAATCCACCTATACGCGGGCCTAGTGCTGCTGCCCTGGCTGATGTTCTTCGGCGCGAGCGGGCTGCTCTTCAATCATCCCAATTTGGGCGAGCAAGTCAGCGCCTTCCGCCTGGGCCCCGAACGGATGCAGGAGCTGACCGGGCTCACGCCCTGGGATCTGCACGCCGCAGCCGGCAGCGTCGTGAGCAAGCTCAACGCCAATGCCGGCAAGCAGGCGTACGAACTCGATTCGGAGTTCGCGGCGCGCCTGAATGGGCTCTTGGTGCTCAAGGCGCCCGCCCCGAACGGTCAACACCTCCTTTTGTTCAATCCCGAACGAGCTGTCGGCATCGTGGCCACGCGCACGGCGCGGCCTGAAGGAGATCCAGCGCCGTTCGCCACGGCACACTTGGACCTGCCGCAGTATTCGCTCGACGAGCTAGAGGGCAAGCTGAGCGAGCTGCTGGCAAAGACCGGAACGCCCAGCCCGTCGCCTTTGAAGGGCGAGCCCAAGCTTTCTCCAACGCTCGAACTACGGCTGCGAGATCAACGAGGCGCGCTGTGGAACGTGAGCTACGCGGTCGGCACGGGGAAGGTCTCGGGGCGGCGCGCCGATCAGCTCCCGAGCCTGGGCGTGAGCCAGCTATTTTCACTGCTGCACACCACGCATCACTTCCCCATGGGCCTCGGCGCTCGCTGGTTTTGGGCCTTATTTCAGGATCTTTTGGGTCTGGCCATGGTGTTCTGGGGGCTGTCGGGCCTGATCATGTGGTGGCAGCTCAAGGCCACGCGCATCGTGGGTGCGGTCTCACTGATCTCTGCGCTGGCGATAACAGGCGTGGTGGCGTACGGAACGGCCAGCGAGCTTTTGTTCGGCGACGTCGCACAGAAGCTGGGGCCTGGCGATTGAACGCTCGACCATGAACATTCAAGCGCAATTTCTGCCCGTTTCGCTGGACGAGATCCGACGATTGCGAAATGACTACTTGGATCGACTGCTCGCCGCACAAGAGGCGCTGATCGAGGTGCTGGTTCAGCAAGCGCAGTGCTTCTCGATTTCTGCCAAAGGTCAGATCGCGGGCTACTTCATCCTGCACGAACACGAGGGCTTGCTCGAATTCTACCTCGTGGAGCACTTTCAAGCCTACGCCCACCTGCTCTTCCGCCGCTTCGTGCGCGAGCACAACGTGCGCTCCGCGCTGGTGAAGTCCTTCGACCATCTGCTCTTGGCATGCGTGATGGATATTCAGACCGGCGTGCGCGTGCGTGGCATCTTGGTGCGTGACTACATCCCCCGCGAATTGCCTAATATTCCGCGCATCCGGTATCGCGAGCGGCCGGCAGAAGAGCGAGATTTGGCGCGCATCCGCGCCGTCGACCAGCAGGTGTTCACTCATCCCGAACGACTCGCCGCGGTCATCCGCGCTGGCGCCATGCGGCTGTTCGAGCGCGACCTCGATCTGATCGGCTTCGGCATCATCAGGCCGGTGATCCCCGGACGCCCGGAGGTCGACCTAGGACTCGCGGTCGACGCTCCCTTTCGCAACAAGGGATACGCCATCTACTTCTTGCGTGACATGGCAGAGTTCTGCCTGCAGAGCGGGCTTTTGCCAATCAGCGGCTGCGCGGCCGAGAACGAAGCCTCGATTCGACTGGGCTCGCGCGTCGGCTTCGTCTCACGCTATCGCCTGCTCGAAGTGCGCTTCGATGCGCGCAGCTAAGAGCTCTTCGGTCGACACTCGCGACAGAAGCCGTAACCCTCGAAGCGACGCCCCGTGAGCTCGAAGCCGAATTCGGCGCTCAGCGCGCGGCGAATGCCATCGAGCGCTGGCAAGCGATATTCCACGACCGTGTGACAGCCAATACAGCGCAAATGGTCCGCCGCCGCCCGCTCGAACGCGACTTCCAAGAAGCGCCCACGCGCCGTCGGAAACGTCGCCTCACGCAGCAGCCCGGCCTCGATCATCACCGGAACCATGCGATAGACGCTGGATAGCGATGCACACGGCTCACCTGCACGCTGCGACATGCGCACCAAATCTTCGGCACGAAAGCAGCCCGGGACATCGAGCGTCATCGCCACCAATTGGCGCCGCGCTTCCGTGAGTCGTAGCCCGCGCGCTTGCAGCTTCGCTGCGAAGGTCGCGAGTGCACGGTCGAGGCGATTCCTGCTGGCGCGCTCCAGCAGATCTTCTCCAGACAGGCTGTGCATGCCGGCCTAGCTCTCGAACGCGCCTGCTCGCTGCATGGCGGACAAGCTGTCAGCGGCGGCGGCTACCGTAAATTCAATCTGCTGTTTGGTGTGCGCGCCGTTGATGAAGTTGAGGTCGCGTCGCAGAAGCACACCGCGCTCGGCCATTTGAGCTTGAAAATTGCGCATCAAGGGCGCGTGCCGCGCCGGATCCCGATCGAAAGAAAAGAGCGGAATCGAGTCATAGCCCAGCACGCGCAAGGGGGCCTCGGCGGCACTGGCGGCAGCATTGACGCCCGCGCAAAGTGCGCGGCCCAGCGTGGCGATTTGGTTGATGTAGTCGGTCGTTCGATACACGTTCAGCGCGGCTTCACACACGGCGAGCGAGAGCAGCTCGCCGCCGAAGGTCGTAGAGACCTGCAACGTGTCCATCACCTTCAGGTGAGCGCGCGGGCCAACCACCGCGGATAGCGGCATGCCGGCTGCGAGGGATTTGGAGAAACAGGCGATGTCCGCCTGCACGCCAAAGTACTGATGCGCGCCGCCCAGCGCGAGCCGGAAGCCGGTCACGATTTCATCGCAGATCAGCAGCACACCGTGCTGCGTGCAGGCCGCCCGCACACTCTCCAAAAACTCCCGCGAGAGGGGGCGATTGTAGGGCACCGATAGCAACAAGGCCGCCAAATTCGGGGCATCTTGCTCGATCGCGGCAAGCAACGGAGCTTCGTCTGCCGGCGTGAACAAGGGCATGCGGCGAGTCAACGCGCTCAGCGCTTTGGGCACGCCCGGCGTATCGAACATGAAGTGGTCGTGCCAGCCGTTGTAGCCGACCGCGATGATCCGTTCCTTGCCCGTGATCGCGCGAGCCAAACGCACGGCGGCGGACGTCGCGTCGGCGCCCGTCTTGAAGAAGCGCGCCATCTCGGCGCCCGGAATGGTGTCCACCAGCAGCTCGGCGACGGACACTTCCAGGCTCACGGGCAACGAATGAATGAAGCCGCTTTCCAGCACCGAGCGCGTGGCCTCGAGCAGCGCGGGATGCTGGTGCCCGAGCGACGTTGCACCGAGGCCACAGATGAAGTCGACGAACTCGTTCCCGTCCACGTCCTCCACCAATGCGCCGCGGCCGCGGCTCAGAAACACCGGGAAGGCGCCAGGCGCAAAATGCTCGGGCCGCTTCATCATCGACAGCGTGACCCCTGGGATGACCGCGCGAGCCCGCTCGAGAAGCTCATTCGAACGAGCGAGCACGAGCGGCGAAGGGTTACGGCGAGGGAGGCTGGCAGTGGCTCCTGAGTGCGTCATGGGGGTCTTGGCTCCGGGTTGACTCCGAGACCAAAACACTATTGATTCGCGTTTTCAATATCAATAACACTATTTTCACTTCGGATTGTTTCCGGCTCGCGAGCCAATGTTGCCAGCCCATCTCATGTTGAGCCCATGTTGAACCGCCTTGAACCAAGCCTAGCCCCCGCCTGCAGCCCTGCTCTGACCGAGGCCGAGCTCGGCATTTGGCTCGGGCAGCAGGCAGCTGGCGATCCTTCGGTGTACCTAGCCGCGCAGTTTCTGATCTTCGACGGGGCATTGGATCGCGACGCTTTCCGCTGCGCACTAGACAAGACGATGCGACAAGCAGCATCGCTTCAGGTTCGCTTCAGTGAGCGTCGGGGCATGCCGATCCGCGAGCGCATCGCCTACCGCGGGCCATGCCTCACGCAGCTCGAGTTACCCGAGTCGCCGAACGTGAGCGCTCAACTCCAGGCCCATGGCCGAAACGCAGTGGCGAAGCCGTTCGACATCGCGGCCGGGGAGTTGTACGCGCACGAGCTGATTCGGCTCGCAGACGGCCGCCACGCGTGGCTGCAGATCGCACACCATGTGGCGCTCGACGGCTACGGTTTCAATTTGATCGCACGCCGCGTCGCCGAACACTATAATGCTTTGACTGGCGGCATTCCCGCGAAAATTGGCGATTTTTCCAGCATGGCGCAGGTCGTGGAGGCGGATCGCAACTACCAGGCCTCGAGCGAGCGCGAGCTGGATAGGCAATTCTGGCTGGCCGAACTCGATGGCCTGCACGGCGCCCGGCTCGGAGCGAGTTCCATACAGCCCGCAGCCGGCCGGCACGTGACGCGGCTACTCCCCTTGCCCCTCGCCGAGCGCCTGCGCGGCTCGGCAAGTTCGCTGAACGTGGCCTGGACCGAGCTTTTGCTGGCCTGTGTCGCGCAGCTGGTTCACGCGCGCACCGGGCTGAGCTCGTTCTCGCTTGGCCTCCCGGTCATGCTACGCCTGGGCACGCCGGCAGTGCGCGTGCCGTGCATGGCGATGAACATCACCGCGCTCCCCGTTCAGTGCCGGCCTGGCGCGAGTTTGTTGTCCTTGGCTCAACAGATCAAGGGCTCGCTGCGCCGCCAAAAGCGCCATCAGCGCTACCGCTACGAGCATTTGAAAACAGAGCGCGCGCTGGCAGGGGACAGCCTATTCGGCCCGGTCGTCAATTTGATGCCCTTCGACCTCGCGCTGTCTTTTGGTCCGTGCAGCGCGCAAATCCTGGAGATTTCGGCAGGTCCGGTCGAAGACCTGTCCTTCGCGCTTTCGCCGCGAAAAGGCAGCCTCGAGCTCTTGGTCGACGCTCACCCTGATTCGTTCTCCGTGGCCGACGTCGAAGCGCTCGCCGATCAACTGCTGTCCGCGCTGGAGACGGGCTTGGCAGATCCAGAGCAAGCCACGCCGCTGCTGCATTCGCTACCGAGAGTGGCTCCGTCCCTTGCCGAGCAAATCCAGAAGCACGCGCGGACGCGTCCTACGGCCGTCGCGTTGATCGCAGGTGAACGCAGCTGGTCTTACGCAGAGCTCGACGCTGCGGCCCGCGCGGCGGCGAGCGAGTTCGGCGCTTGCGGCTTGCGCGCAGGCAGGCTGCAAGCGATCGATCTACCACACGGCCCCGACGCGGTGATCGCGATCCTGGCGACTCTGTATCTAGGTGCCGGCTATGCGGCGCTCGACCCCAAGCATCCACCTGCGCGGCGCCAGAAGATCGTGAACGAGCTCGAACCGTGCTTGTTGGTGAGCGCCCCCGACGCGCCCCAAGCACTAGAATTGCCTGCGACCACGCGCCGCTGCACGACCTTTCAATCACCCAACACGAGCGCTGCGGCGCTCGAACTGTTCACAGCACCAGCTGGTGAGCAGGTGGCCTACGTGGTGTTCACTTCGGGCTCGACGGGCGAGGCCAAGGGCGTGATGGTCAGCCACGCGGCGCTCGCTCACTTCGTGCACGCCGCGCGCTCGGTCTACGAATTTACGACGGAGGACCGCGTCCTGCAATTCGCGCCGCTCGCCTTCGACGCCAGCGTCGAGGAACTGTTCGTGACCTGGACAACGGGCGCCACGCTCGTGCTGCGCGACGACGCGCGGCTCGATAGCCTGCGCGCCTTCTGCCTGGCTTGCGAACGGGAGCGCATCAGCGTCCTCGATCTACCTACCGCCTTCTGGCATGAATTGACGCTGGCGCTCGAAGCAGGCTCGGCGAGCTTGTGGCCCGACCTGCGCCTGGTCATCATCGGCGGCGAGGCCGCATTGCCTGGTCGACTCGACGCCTGGCAACGGCTCGCACCGCGCGTGCGCTTGCTGAACACCTACGGTCCGGCCGAAGCAACCGTCGTCGCGACCACGGCCGATTTGAGCCACTGGAAAGACGGCAGCGAAGTGCCGATTGGCCTCCCCCTGCCCGGCGTGGAGGCGCTACTGGTGGATGATCAGGGTCAGCTGCTCGAGGCCATGGAGAGCACAGGCGAACTTTATCTGGCCGGCCCAACGCTGAGCAGCGGCTACTTCCGACGGCCTGATTTGACGCGCCAGCGCTTCGTCTCGCTGCCCGGCTTCCCGCGCGCATATCGTACGGGCGATCGCGTGGCGCGCGCCGCAGACGGCCGGCTCTCGTTCGTGGGCCGCGCCGACGATGAGCTGAAGATCAGCGGCTACCGAGTGGCACCCGCGGAGGTCGAAGCCGCGTTGTCCAAGCATCCCCTGGTTCGCACCTGCGCCGTGCTCGCGGAAAGCGGCAGCGCGGCGAAGCACTTGATCGCCCACGTGGAAGCCGACGCGGAGCGAGTCACGCAGGCGGAGCTGCGGCAATTCTTGCTGGAGTCCCTGCCCGCAGCCATGGTGCCGTCACTGTTCGAAATTCACGCAGAGCTGCCCCGCTCGAGCAACGGCAAGTTGGCGCGCGCGCTGCTGCGCCGTGCAGCTCCGACCAGCGAGCCCGCGGCGCAGCTCTCGATCAATGAGCAACGCGTCGTCTCGGCCTGGAAAGAAGTGCTCGGGCTAACTCAGGTCGGCATCGACGACAATTTCTTCTCCGTCGGGGGCAGCAGTTTGCAGGTGATCCAGCTGGCCAATCGGCTCAGTCAGTCGGACGCGGTGCTGAGCGTGGCGGCGATTTTTCGGAACCCGACACCGCGAAAGCAAGCCGAATTGCTCGATGAAAAGCCCCCGACCAGCGACCCCCGGGCATTCACGCCAATTTCGACGCCGCTCGACGAATCCGGCTTTCCTCCTCCGCGCTTCGTCAGCCGTCGCGAGCGGCGCGTGCTGCTCACGGGCGCGACGGGCTTCGTCGGCGTGCACTTGCTCGAGCGCCTGCTCGAAGAGCCCGATTGCTTCGTGGTCTGCGCGGTGCGCGCGCCGGACACACCCAGCGCGCGAAAGCGGCTGATCGAACACGCCCGCGAACATGGCGCGGATCTGGAACGTGTAGCCGCGCGCTGGCAAGCCATCGCGCTCGACTTGCTCGCGCCGGGTAGTGCGGACGACTGGGCGGCGGCGATCGGCGAGCCCTGCGCTTGGATCGTGCATTCTGCAGCTCAAGTGAGCCTCACGCGTGACTACGAAAGTCTGTATCCGAGCAACGTGCTGGCCACGCGCCACTTGATTCATCTCGCTTGCCGCTGGGGCAGTGAATTGCACCACGTCTCCACGGTGGCTACCGCCCAGCAGAGCAGCAGCGAAGCGATCACGGAACGAATCTATCCGCTGCACGCGGGGCTCGCGGACGGCTATCAGCAGTCCAAATGGCACGCCGAACAGCTCTGCGCCGAAGCGGGCGCCCGCGGCTTGCCGACGGCGGTGTATCGCTTGGGCCGAATCACCGGAGCGCAACGCCGACCGCGCGTGAACGCCGCGGATTTGGTGTGGCGGATCGCCCGCTCGGCGAGTCGGCTCGGCGCCTGGCCTGAGCTCGGCGTCGAAGAGCCTTGGCTGCCCGCCGACACTACGGCCGATACGTTGGTTCGCTTGGCACTCGCTGGCAGCGCGCGAGCTCCCACTGAAACTTATCACTTGGTTCAGTCGGGCAACGTCAAGCTCGAGCGTGTCCGAGCCGGCCTAACTGCGCTCGGCGTCGTGCTGGTCCAGTTGCCCCTCAGCGAATGGCTCGAGCGACTGCGCGCGAGCCACGACGACGAGGACCGCGCGACCTTGGCGTTCTTCGAGCTCAATGGTCTGGACGGAGAAGCCAACGTGGCGCATGAAGCGCGCGCGTCGTGGTCGTTCGCGGGCGTCCGGGCGCGCATCCCCGACCTGGATACTTCGCCGATCAGTGACTCGTTGATCGCTGCTTACTGCCGGAGCGCGCTCAAGCTCGGGCTCGTGCGGACGAGCGCTCAGTCAGGCGTCCGCAAGTGAGTCATACCGAAACCGCACTACCGTGACAGCTAGCGGAATCGCAGGGCAATTTTATGAAAACGCAGTTCACTTGCGTTTTCATTTGAGTTTAACCGGAGTTTGTGGTCGCTTTTGCAGGTGAAAGTCTCTGCAGCGTCCACGCCCGCGCCGCTTCGAAGTCGGTGATGCCATGAGCGCCGACAAAACGTTGTTCGAACTGGTTCGCCATCCGTTGCGCGTGCGCCTGCTCGAGGTCGTGCGCACAGAGTTTCTCAGCCCTCGTATGCGTCGGATCACGCTCGCTGGCCCCGAGCTGGAGGGCTTCGTC